>Ga0123355_10000037_pt1 | contig 130470 bp, 102 predicted proteins | sample TergutEmb28metaG_3_FD_89872 | JGI IMG/M metagenome (GOLD analysis project Ga0123355, IMG submission 89872) | Embiratermes neotenicus P1 segment gut microbial communities from Petit-Saut dam, French Guiana - Emb289 P1 | ecosystem: Host-associated > Arthropoda: Insects > Digestive system > Gut ...
AAAAAAATTCTTGACGATGCGAATAAATTAGTCGAAAAAACTATTCGCGAAATCAAAGAATCCCAAGCGGAAAAGACTGCCACGCAAGCCGTTCGCAGTGAAATGGAAAAAATGAAAGGCATCGTTGCTGACACAGCGAAAGGTGAAAGGCGAAAGGCGAAGGGTGAAAAACGTGAAAAAGACACTCGTAGGGGCGTATTGCATACGCCCAACAACCCCGACGAAATTTCGTTCGAACAAAAATTGCAACAATTACAAGATGCGCTGAACGGCGGAACTCCCAAAAAGAAAAACAGATTCGGCAGTATTTTAAGCGACATCAACATACGAAAATCCAAATTCAGCCCAAATTTAGACTTGCGTGGATTGAATGCGGAGGATGCGACAAACGCAACTTTAAAATTTTTAGACGATGCCGTTTTGTTCAGCGAAAAACACCTGCAAATCCTGCACGGGCGTGGCGATGGCGTGCTTCGTCGAATCGTTCGCGATATTCTTGAACTCAACAAAGAGGTCGAACGCTTCAATTATGAACACATCGAACGTGGTGGTGACGGAATCACCGTTGTTGTGATGAAATAATTTGTTGAGGTCGAGAATTATTTTTCAATCCGAATTCGAGCATCTACAGCCACAACTTTTTGAGGCGAAGCCAAAAGCGGATTCAAGTCAAGTTCTTTGATTTCCGGTGCAACGGCAACCAATCTCGACAAACCTGCGACTACTTCTGCAAATTGGTCAATCGGAATTCCGGCTTGACCGCGAACGCCGTGCAAAATTTCGTAACCGTTCAATTTTTCAATCATTGTTTTGCCGTCTTCAGCAGTTAACGGAGCCAAACCGCTTTGTACATCTTTCAAGACCTCGATAAAAATTCCGCCCAATCCGCAAAGAATGAGATGCCCGAAATTGTCTTCATATTTTACTCCTGCAAACAATTCAATTCCCGATAACATCGGCTGCATCAAAATTGCTGTCGTATCTTTGATTTGAATCATGCGCTCGAATTCTTTGGCAACGGTTTCTTCGTCTTTTACATTGAGAACAACACCTCCAACATCAGATTTATGAACGGGTCCGACGACTTTCATTACAACTGGAAAACCTAAGTTTTTCGCTTCTTTAATTGCGTCTTCTTTCGTTGTAACAACCGCTTCGCCTGCTCTCGGAATGTTGCAAGCATCAAGCAATGCCTGAATTTTTTCAGGCTCAATATAGCCGTCCGAACATTCGTCAATAATTTTGCGAATGGTTTTTGTATCTACTTTGCTCAAATCATCTTTCGATTCGGAAGGTTTTGGCGTGAAGAATACACGTCCCAAAGCAGTTCCAAACACAACTTCATCGGGGAAATTCACATTTCCTTTGTTCAAAAATTCCTCTACTTCTTCTTTTGCCGTGAGAGTTGAAGGCAAAATTGGATAGATTGGTTTTTTGCAAGTTTTCATTTTTTCGTCGAGCAATTTGTAAACGTCGAAAATTCTGGAAAGTCCCGGAGTTCCAAAGATTACAACCATGGCATCAACATCGAAATAGTTTTCGCAATAATCAATGATATCACCTAATTGTTGGGCTGTTCCCGTTGCTAAAAAATCGATTGGATTTGCAACCGACGAACCCGGAAAAAGTTTGGTCAAAAGTTCGTCTGCTTTTTCGCCTTCGATGTGCGGAACTTCCAAACCCGCTTTGGACAAGGCATCCGTGAGCATCACAGCCGGACCGCCGGCATGCGTAATCACAGCGATTTTTTTACCGTTCAATTCGTTATTTTGAAAAATTGAAGCCACCGAAATCAAATCCTGACGACCGTAACAACGCACGATTCCTGCTTTTTTGAACAACGCATCAACCGCCACATCAGAGTTTGCTAACGCACCGGTGTGCGAAGTTGCGGCACGACTTCCGGCATCGGATGTGCCTGATTTTACAGCTGCAATTTTACAGCCTTTTTCGATTAACGAACGCGCTGCCTTTAGAAGTTTTTCCGGATTGTTAATCGTTTCGACATACAATAATTTTACAGGAGCCGAAGTTTCAGGATCGTAAGATTCATCAAGGTTTTCCAAGATCTCTTCAACACCGAGCTGTGCTGAATTTCCTACGGAAAACACATTGGCAAATTTTAATCCGTTCGGAATTCCTGCTTCCATGATGAATACAGCAGTTGCGCCCGAACCGGAAATAAAATCACAACCTTTCGGATCCAATTTCGGAATCGGCAACGTAAAAATACTGTGATGATTTGGTGTTAGAATCCCCACACAATTTGGACCAATCAACGAACATTTCGCTTCGTTGCACATCGCCACGATTTGGTCTTCCAAAACCTTGCCTTCTTCAGATTCTTCGCTAAATCCGGCAGAAAGAATAATGATGCCTTTGGTGTTTTTTTGTTTGGTTAAAACTTCAACCGTTTGTGGACAAAATTTTGCGGCGATGGCTAAAATCGCCAAATCGGTTTCCGGTAAATCCTCAACTTTTGAAAAACAAGAAATGCCTTGTATCTCGGTTTCTTTGGGATTTACAACATAAAGTTGTCCGGCAAAATTTCCGTCAATAATGTTTTTCAAAATTTTTCCGCCGGGTTTGGATACATCGTTGGACGCGCCGATTACGGCAATGCTTTTCGGATTTAGGAGTTGTTGGGTTATCATGTGCTTTGTTTTTTTGCAAAGATACGAAAAATAATTGAGATTGTTTTTCATTTTTTGCTTTTTTGCAATAATATGATACTCAAATGAAAATGCTATTTACAACTAAAAGATTAGTTATATAACTAAAAATTTAGTTGCATAACTAAAAAAATAGTTGTATATTTGTGGTGGTCGAAATTCTAAAACTAAAAAAAATCATGAAAAAACTTATTGTATTTCTATTGCTTTGTTCCGTGTATTTTTCGTACGGACAAAGACCCGCTGCAGGAAATCCCGAACGTGTAGCAATTGTGCAAGGCCGAATTATTCCAATGGAGCAGATGGGCCAACTCAGACTAAATGATCTCGGAGGTGCACCTCGTATACACATGGGAATTTCCGAGGAAAAAAGAGATAGTTTGATAGAAATATTCGGCGACATCCTTCCACCTAAAGAGCTTATAATGTATATCGAGGTTGTACCTTTTACAGAAGAGCAACAAGTGGCGAGAGGAGAAGTCGGGTCAGGTGAACCTATTGTTATAAGTCCTGATGTTAGTGGGCCTATTGTTGTAAGGCGTGGACCTGGCGGTGAGCCTATTGTTGCGAGAGGCGAATCCGGAGAACCTATTACTGTGCGTGAACATCGTGTCGCAGGAACCGGTGGTCAAATGCCAGCAAGCCTGACAAGCCTCTTTCCCTTTGAGGTCGGTGAAAAAGTCCCCGATTTTACGCTAAACGATGTAGATGGAAACCCGTTTACGCTTTCATCACTTCGAGGTCAATATGTAGTTTTAAGTTTTTGGGGAACGTGGTGTGGACCTTGTATCGCAGGCATGCCCCAGTTGAAAGAAGTTTACGAAACCTACAAAGGGCTTGTTCATTTTGTCGGTGTTGCATCTCGCGAGAGGTCGGCTGAAGTTTGGCGTCAGACTGTTGTTGAACGTTTTGAACTGCCGTGGATAAACGTTATTGACGAGGCGGATGATGTTACTACAAAATATGGCATAGGATTTTGGCCTACACAAATTCTTGTTGATTCCGAAGGGCGGTTTGTAACATTCGCTCTTAATGCAAGTATGCTTTCGATGGTACTTGAAAATACGCTTGGTGGACGAGGCACTCGAAGTGTTGCTGTGGGTGATAAAGCTCCCGATTTTACGTTGAATGATGTGAATGACAACCCATTTACGTTTTCATCGCTTCGAGGTAGATATACTCTTGTGTATTTTTGGGGAACGTGGTGTGTGCCTTGTATCAGAGGTATTCCGCGAATGAAGGAATTTTACCAACAACATCAGCACAACATAGATATTGTTGGTGTGGCAACTCGTGAAAGAGATGTTGAATCTTGGCGATCAGAGGTTAAGCGTTTGGAATTGCCGTGGATAAATGTTTTTAACGATAGTGTATCGGCTGTTCACGAAAAATACGATGTAGGTGGGTTTCCAACCTTGTTTCTTGTCTCGCCTGACGGAACGGTTTTGTTGCGTCACATGGGAGGAAACGTTGGAAATTTTTACGAACAGGTTGAAAACATTATCGGACAATAGCAGTTGCATTTTTAAGTCGCTGGCGCGGACGTCCTCGTCCGTGCCGATGCAACATAATTTAAACATTTTTCGTATCTTTGCAAAAAACTTGTGACTTTGAACATTGTTATTCTCGGAAACGGAAATGTAGCAACGCACCTCTCTGAGGCTTTGCTGAATGCGGAGTACAGCGTTTTGCAACTTTGGAAACGCGGCGAAAGCTTGCGCAATGCAGACCTGTATTTTATTGCCGTGAGCGATGATTCTATTGAGGAAGTAGCAAAATTAATCCCGGAAAACAAACCTTTTGCACACACTTCCGGAAGTGTAAATTTAGCGAAAGGCGGGGTGTTTTATCCGCTTCAAACGTTTTCAAAAGATGTTGAGGTGGATTGGAAAAATGTTCCGATTTTAATTGAATATAATGACGTAGAGACGCAATACATTGCGTCTCTACACGAAATCGCAAAAAAAATCAGCAACAACGTACAAGTCGTAGATGCCGAAAAACGCCTGCAATTTCATCTTTCAGCCGTGTTTGCCTGCAATTTCACCAATCATTTATGGACGATCTCCGAAGAATTATTGAACGAAAAAAATCTTTCTTTCGATTTGCTGAAACCGCTGATTTATCAGACTGTTCAGAAAATAGAAAACCACTCTCCAAAAAATGTTCAAACGGGTCCTGCCATTCGAAATGATTTGAAAACATTGGAAAAACATCGGGAAATACTGCGTAGCTCGGGCGCTTCGGCAGGCTCAGCGTCCGTAGTTCCGGTGGCTGAGCTTGTCGAAGCCACCGAGATTTACGATGTTTTGACCAAATCCATACAAAACACTTATGGTTCGCATTGATAAATATCTTTGGGCGGTTCGCCAATATAAAACTCGAACGATGGCAGGTGATGCTTGTCGTGGCGGAAAAATTAAACTCAATGGAATGTCCGTGAAAGCCTCTCGTGAACTAAAAGTTGGCGATATTATTGAAGTTGCAACACCCGGATTAGTTAAAAAAATCAAGGTTTTAGAGTTACTCAACAATCGTGTCGGTGCTCCGAAAGTATCGGAATATATGGAAGACTTGACACCTCAAGATGTTATTGAGCAAGCCAAATTGGTTCGTCAGACGAATTACGAAAAACGCGACAGAGGCATTGGACGCCCGACCAAACGCGATCGCCGGGATATTGAGGCGTTGAAAAAATATTTGATGTGACTTCGACTCTGCCAGTCACCGAAGCCGGTCGTTGAGCGGAGCCGAAACGACCTTTTTTTATTCTCCAACAACAGCTTTGCGGATACCTTCGTCAACCAAAATCCGTCCGCAATGTTCACAAACCAAAATCTTTTTGTGCAATTTGATTTCTGCCTGACGTTGTGGAGGAATCTTATTGAAACAACCGCCGCAAGCATCACGCTCAACAACCACAACCGCTAATCCGTTGCGTGCATTGTGACGAATTTTGTCGTAAGAAGCAATCAAACGTTGCTCTACTTTTTTCTTGTGCTCGTCAGAGACTTTCAATAATTCCTTTTCTTCGATTTCGGTTTCTGCAATAATTTCGTTCAATTCGGCTTTTTTGGCAGCTAAATCCTGCGTGCGTTCTTCAAATGTTTCTTTAACAGTTTCAAGGTCGGCTTTCTTTTGTTCGAGCTGCCAGTTCGCTTCTTTGATGCGTTTGTCTTGAAGCTGAATTTCCAGACTTTGGAACTCAATTTCCTTGTTTAGAGATTCATATTCACGATTATTACGAACTTTACTTTGTTGCGCCTCGTATTTTTTGATTGCGTCTCGAGCCTCTAAAATTGCAGCTTTTCGATCAACAACTTGTTGTTCGAGTTCTTCAATCTCTCCTTGAAATCTGTTCAAACGTGTTTCCAAACCGGCAACTTCATCTTCAAGGTCTTGTACCTCAAGAGGCAATTCTCCGCGAATGATACAAATTTTGTCGATTTGAGAGTCGATGAGTTGCAATGAATACAATGCGGTCAGTTTTTGTTCGATGCTGTAGTCCCCGGTGTCCATACTGGCGTTTGAAATAGAGGCTTTGGCTTTTTCGATGGTTTCTTTCATAAGGTTAAAATCTAATTCGGTCGTAAAATTAAATGCGTTGGTTATTTTTGGTTTTTCTGTTTTTTTTGCAATAGGTTTTGCCGCTGCCTTTTTCTCCACAGGTTTGATCACCTTTTTTGGAACAGACTTTACAACTTTTTTTGGTTGAGGTTTTGCCTTAACAACAGTTTTTTTGACAGTGGTTTTTTTTGCGGCAACTTTTTTCGCAATGGGCTTAGTTGTTTTCTTAACGACAGGTTTTGCTGTTGTTTTTTTTACCGGAGTTTTTTTGACAATGGGCTTTACAGCTTTTTTTGGAGCAGGCTTAACAGTTTTTTTAGGTTGAGGCTTTGCTTTTGCAACGGTTTTCTTTGTTGTAACTTTTTTTGGAACTACCTTTTTCACAGGAGCTTTTTTCGCAACTACTTTTTTTGGAGCAGGTTTTACTTTTGCCGCTACTTTTTTTACTGCAATTTTTTTTGGAGCAACCTTTTTCACAGGAGTTTTTTTCGCAATGGGCTTAGTTGTTTTCTTAGCAGCAGGTTTTGCTGTTGCTTTTTTTACCGGAGTTGCTTTTTTTGGAGCAGGTTTTACAACCTTTTTTGGAGCGGATTTAACTGCTTTTTTTGCTGCTTTAGCAACAGGCTTTTTTGCAACCACTTTTTTTACAGGGGCTTTCTTTGCCGTAGCCTTTTTTGGTTTTGTTTTTGCTGACATAACCATTTATTTTATCGGTAGAATACCGGATTATTATTTGTTTTTGTTTTCACGATTACAAGGTTAGGGAAATTTTTGGAAATTTCCGAATATAAAATATCAACAGCGAATTGTTCAGTTTCAAAATGTCCGGCATCTACTAGTAAAAGCGGCGTATTTATTGTGTGATATTCAAAATGTTTGAAATCTGAACTAACGTATGTGTCAGCATTTTGGGCGATTGCATCTTCTCTTAATTCTGAGCCGCCGCCACCGCACAAAGCCACAGTTTTTATTGGTTTTCCTGACAACCTCGAGTGTTTTACAAACGGAATTTGACATGTTTTTTTTACTAAATCCAAAAAAACTAGCTCGCTTAAAGCGGTTTCAAATTCGCCTACAACACCCATTCCATAATTTTCGTCTACAGCATTTTTTTTCAAAGCACGGAGATTTTTTAATCCGAGTTTTTCGCCCAAAATCGTGCTTACGCCAAAATGTGCAGAATCTATATTTGTGTGTGCACAGTAAACGGCAATTTTGTTTTGAATGGCTTTGTAAACGAGGCTGTTTGTGTAAATTTTTTTCAAACCGAAGAAAATCATCGGGTGATGCGAGATAATCAAATCACATTTTTCGGAAATAGCCTCTTGTAGAACATCTTCTGTAATATCCAAGCACAATAAAATTTTACTCACGTCATCATCCGGATGACCCACCAAAAGCCCGCAATTATCCCAACTTTCCTGAATATTCAGCGGAGCGATAGTTTCGATGCATTTCGCAATTTCGGAAATTTTCATGTGCGATTGAACGTTGTATTTTGCAAAGATACGAAAAAAAATCGTATATTTGTACAAAATTTTACGAAAATCATGCAAAAAAGATATATTTTGATTGGATGCTTTGTTGCGTTTTTGTTTCCGCAAATTAAGGCTAATCCTGCTGTTGAGCAAGTTTTACAATCGCTGACTTTGGAAGAAAAGATCGGACAATTAATCACCATTCGCTCCGATGCACAAGGCAGTCCGGCGTATTTTCAACGCATTGCAGAAAAAATCAGACGGCACAATATCGGTGGTGTGTGTTTTTTCAGAGGAACACCGCACGGACTGGTTCATGCAAACAATTTATTTCAGTCTGTTTCGAGAATTCCACTGATGATTAGTATTGACGGCGAATGGGGCGTTTCGATGCGATTGGATAGTGTTCCGAGATTTCCTCGCAAGCAAACGTTGGGTGCGGTACAAAACGATCATTTGATTTTTGAAATGGGTCAATTGATAGGTGAACAGTGCAATAGACTTGGCATTCACGTGAATTTTGCGCCGGTTGTCGATGTAAATTCCAATCCGCAAAATCCGGTCATCAACACACGTGCATTTGGCGAATGCCGCGTCAATGTTGCGAATAAGGGCATTGCTTACATGTTGGGCATGCAATCTCGTGGCGTAATGGCCTCTGCTAAACACTTTCCCGGACACGGCGACACATATTTGGATTCGCATTACGCTTTGCCGACTATCACACATTCGTTCGAACGGATTGATTCCATTGATTTATTTCCGTTCAAAATGTTGATTCGAAATGGCGTACAAAGTGTGATGGTTGCACATTTGAACATTCCGGCAATGGACGGCTCTCGCTATCCTTCGACGGTTTCAAAGGCGATTGTGGACACACTTTTGAGACGGCAACTCGGTTTCGAAGGTTTGATTTTTACCGATGGTTTAGAAATGGTTGGATTTACGAAATTCGGACTGCCCGACGGCGAAATGGAACTACGTGCTTTGATAGCCGGAAATGATGTTTTGCTGCTTCCGATGAATACCGAACGAACGATTCGACATATTGCAAATGCGGTGCGTTCAGGACGAATTTCGGAAGATTTGATTGATGACAGAGCACGCAGAGTTTTGCAAGCCAAATATGATCTCGGAATTCTGCATTCCGCACCGGCCATAAGCACCAAAAATTTAATTCAAGACCTGAATGATCCGAGATTTACGGATTTAATCAAGCGTATTTATGCAGATGCGATCACGGTTTTGGAAAATGAAAACAACATCTTGCCGATAAATCCTGAAAAATACAAGCGTGTAGCCAATATCAACATTGGAAATACAAATCCGAACTTATTTCAACGTTTAGTGTCGGGTTATATTTCTAATGGAACAACTCTAAATCTTGCTCATAATTTTGAGGAACGGCGGATAAATAGCGTTGTTCAGCAATTTTCTGACTACGATTTATTGATTGTTTCAATCACAAATACCAGCATGCACGCCGCACGAAACTATGGCGTAACTCAACAAGCTATTCGTTTGATTGAACGACTCTCTGCCCTTGATGTACCAATGGTTTTAACGATATTTGCAAGTCCTTATGTATTGAGTTCGTTTCCGCAAAATTTGTCGGTTGAAGGCTTGATAATCGGCTATCAATATCAGCAGGAGGCTATGGAAGTTGCAGCACATGGTATTTTCGGAAACAGTGATTTAAGGGGAAGATTGCCGGTTACCGCTTCCGAGCGATACCCACTTTTTTCCGGAATGCCGTTAAAAAAAAAGAACTAACGACGGTTTTTAACGGAATGCCGAAAGAAGTTTCGGATGATCCCCGTTTTATCGCAATTAACGAGCGAATATTGCAGGCAATCGCCGATTCGGTTTTCCCCGGATGTCAAGTTTTAGTTGCACAAAACGGAGAAATCATTTTTCACAAGGCTTTCGGCACTCACACTTATGAAGACACAACTCCGGTAAGATTGACCGATATTTACGATGCGGCATCCATAAGCAAAATTGCAGCAACTACGATCGCTTTGATGAAGCTGTACGATGAAGGAAGATTCAAGTTGGACGACAGGCTTTCGAGACATTTGCCGTTTCTACGGAATACTAACAAGTCGAGCATGACGATTCGTCAAGTGTTGGCACATCAAGCCCGCTTGCGGCCATCTGTTGTGACTCACAGGCAGGATACGTTGTTCAGCACGGAGCGTTGCGGAGTGTTTTCCATACAAGTTGCAAACGGATTTTATACGTCAACAGCAGCGTTAGACAGCGTTCGTCGAAATGTTATTACCAGTCCGCTATTAAGCAGGCGGGAATTCAGATATAGTGATTTAGGTTTTTTTCTCATGGGAGAATTGGTTTACGCATTGAGCGGAAAACCTTTGGACGAATACGTAGAAGAGTACTTTTTTCGTCCACTCGGATTAAGACATACAGCATTTCGCCCTACAGAAAGATTTCCGCTTTCGCAAATTATACCGACCGAATACGACAGCGTTTTTCGAGGGCAGTTGGTGCATGGATTTGTTCATGATCCGACCGTTGCAATGCTTGGCGGGGTAGGAGGTTCGGCAGGTTTATTTTCAAATGCAGAAGATTTATTTGTAATTATGCAGATGCTTTTGAATGGCGGCGAATTTGCCGGAAAACGGTATATTTCCGAACAAACGGTTGATTTATTTACACAGCGCATCATCAGAGGCAATCATCGAGGTGCCGGTTTCGACAAGGCACGTATAGACGATCGAGATAGATGTCTTGCCGCACCGTCTGCATCTCCGAGAAGTTTCGGACACACCGGTTTTACAGGCACCATCGCATGGGCAGATCCGGAAAATCAAATCGTTTTTATTTTTCTTTCAAATCGTGTAAATCCTTCAGTCGCCAATCCAAGAATGAGAGAACAACGTTTTCGTCAAGAATTGATGGAGATGTTTTATGATGTGCTAAGCGAACCACCGGCATAAAAATCCGAGAAAAACACAAGATTATATTAGCCCCTTTTTGTGTTTTTCACCAATTGCATGAAGCATATCCTCTGTCATAGCATCTAAATCGTATTGCGGTTTCCAGCCCCACTCCTCACGAGCAGCAGAATCATCAATACTGTTGGGCCAAGAATCGGCAATGGCTTGACGAAAATCCGGTTTGTAAGTAATCTCAAAATTCGGTATGAATTTTTTTATGGATTCAGTCAATTCTTTTGGTGTAATGCTGAAAGCACCGACATTGAAACCCGCATGATGTTTGAGTTTGTCAAAATCTGCCGCAAATAAATCTGTTGTTGCTTTCAAGCAGTCGGGCATATACATCATAGGTAATTTTGTATCTTCTTTCAAGAAACATTCGTATTTTCCATGTTTTACAGCGTCGTAAAAAATTGCGACGGCGTAGTCGGTTGTTCCGCCGCCGGGAAGCGTTTCGTGGCTGATAATACCGGGATATCGCAAACCTCGAACATCCATACCGTATTTTTGAACGTAGTAGTCACCAAGCAATTCACCGGCAACTTTGGTTACACCGTACATGGTTGAAGGCTGCAGAATGGTGTCTTGCGGTGTGTTTTCAATGGGAGTAGTTGGGCCAAAAACAGCGATAGAACTTGGAATAAGAATGCGTTTAATTCCTTTTTCACGCGAAACTTCTAAAACATTCATCGTTCCGTTGATGTTTACATCCCAAGCCAACTGCGGATTTTTCTCGCCGACAGCCGACAGCAGTGCCGCCAAATGTATAATACCGTCGATTTGGTATTTGTCAATCAACGTTTCCAATTTTGTTCGGTCGAGAACATCAAGTCGGTCGGTTGGCCCGCCTTCTGTGATTTCCGCACTGAATACGGGATTGAGGTCTGTTGCAACGACATTTTCGTTACCATAAATTTTTCGAAATGCCAAGGTTAGCTCTGAACCAATTTGACCACCGGCACCTGTGATGAGAAGTTTTTTAGCCATGGGATATTTTTTTTTTGCAAAGATACAAAAAAATTCGTATCTTTGCAACATGGAAATAGGAACCATCAAACAACGTCTGGGTATAGTTACCGTGAATGCGGAAATGGATCGTGCTATTGAAGTGGCTTGTCAAGTGGCAGCAACAGATTTGAGTGTTTTGGTTATGGGCGAATCGGGAGTTGGTAAAGAATTTTTCCCGAAAATTATTCATCAACTCAGTCCTCGAAAACACGGACAATATATTGCAATCAACTGCGGTGCAATTCCTGAAGGAACGATTGATTCCGAACTTTTCGGACACGAAAAAGGTTCGTTTACAGATGCCAAAGAAGCGCGAAAAGGCTACTTTGAAATGGCCGACGGCGGAACGATTTTTATGGATGAAGTTGCCGAACTGCCTTTGAGCACACAGGTTCGATTACTACGTGTTTTAGAAACCGGAGAATTCATCAAAGTTGGGTCTTCCAAAGCTCAAAAAACCAACGTTCGTGTAGTGGCTGCAACAAATGTAGATATTCCGACAGCGATTTCTCGCGGCATATTTCGCGAAGACTTGTACTATCGTTTGAATACGATTTCCATTCATGTTCCACCACTCCGGCAACGCAAAGAAGATATCGTACTGCTGTTCCGAAAATTTGCAGGCGATATGAGCGAAAAGTACAAAATGCCGGCATTACAACTGACTCCGGACGGAAAAGAAGAGTTGATAAATTATTCGTGGAAAGGCAATGTCCGACAACTGAAAAACATAACCGAACAAATCTCTATTGTTGAAACCAATCGCGAATTATCCGCTGAAACCTTAAAAAAATATCTGCCAACGGTGGACAGCAGTGTGCCTGTGTTGCTCGGAAAACAAGGTATAGACAGCATGAGCGAGCGTGAAATTTTGTACGGCGTTTTGTTCGATATGAAACGGGATATTATTGATATGAAAAAAGTAATTTCCGAAATAGCCAAAGGTAATATGCCGCATGATTTTCTGCAGAACGAGCTTCACACACTGGCACCAACTTTCTATTCAGAACCTGCACAAATTGTGTCGCCTGCGCCTGCACCCGCACAAATTTACAAACCATCCACTCAAAATATACCAACGGAAGAGGTTGGCTTTCACGAAATTCACGATGTTGAAGACTCGCTTTCATTGGAAAAACGAGAATTAGTTTTAATCAAAAAAGCGCTTCGGAAACATCAGGGAAAACGCCGCGCGGCAGCAGAAGAACTCGGTATCTCCGAGCGAACATTATATCGCAAAATTAAAGATTATGACCTTGAATAATGGTTAATGATTAGTGGTTAATGATTAATGCTTCGCCCGAAGCCGCTATTAACCACTAATCATTAACCATTAACCACTAACTTCACAGCTATGAAACGCATCATTCTAATTCTTTTCGGAATCTTTGCAACAATGTTGATAAGTTGCTACAGCTTCCACGGAGCATCCATTCCGCCGAACATCCGGTCGTTTTCGATAGATATGTTTCAAAACCGGGCAACGATGGTTAATCCTGTATTGAGCCTTGAAATTACAGACGGATTGCGCGATCACATCACTTCTCGATCCAATTTGGTGGAGATCAGCGGTTCAGGTGATATCGAAATTTCCGGAGAAATTACAGGCTACACCCTTATGCCGATGGCAGCACAAGCCGATGCACAAGCTGCTTTGCAACGATTTACCATAAGCATTCGTGTGAATTTTGCCAACAATGTGACGCCTGCGGATAGTTTTACACAGAGTTTCAGCGTGTATCGAGATTTCGACAGCACCATAGATTTTGCTTTTGTGGAAGAAAATTTAATGCGGGAAATTGTTGAGCAGCTTATCAACGATGTTTTCATGCGGGCGTTTGCAAATTGGTAGAATTTGGTAAAATTTTGTAAATTCAAAAAAAAGTGCTATCTTTGCAAAAAAATAAAACATAACAACCATGAAATTCATTGTAAACAGTCAGGTTTTAATCAAAAATTTATCCGCATTGAGCGGTGTTGTCGGCACAAATAAACTGCTGCCTATTTTGAACAATTTCCTTTTCGTTTTAAAGGATAAAACATTGACTTTGACAGCTTCTGATTCGGAAACCATTATGGTTGTGAATGTTGAACTTAGCGAAGCCTCCGAAAATGGCGCAATTGCCATCCCGGCAAAGATTTTGATGGATCTTTTGAAAACTTTTTCGGACTTACCTTTGGTTTTCACAATCAATGAAGAGGATTGCTCAATAGAAATCACGGCAGGTGAAGGAAAATATAAATTAGTCGGTGAAAAAGCTGAAGGTTTTGTTGAGATTCCGGAAGCCAACAACTTGACAAAAACTCAAATTTCTGCTCCGATTTTGGGAGAAGCCATTCAAAAAACGGTGTTTGCAACAGGAAACGATGATTTGCGTCCTGTGATGTCGGGTGTATTTTTTGAGCTTTCGCCGGAAAACATACGCTTTGTGGCTACCGATGCTCACAAATTAGTTCGCTATACACGCACGGATGCAAAATCCGAAGTGGAAGCCAGTTTCATCATTCACAAAAAACCGTTGAATTTGTTGAAAAATATCTTGACGGGAACAAAAGATGAGGCTTCGGTTTCTATTGAGTTTAACGAGAAAAATGTATTTTTCACATTTGAAAACACACGAATTATCTGCCGTTTGATTGATGGTCGTTTCCCGAATTACAAAGCAGTTATTCCGGAAAACAATCCGAATAAGTTGACAGTTGATCGCCAATTGTTGTTGAACGCCGTGCGTCGTGTATCTATTTTTTCGGAGCAAAGCATTCAGCAAGCCCGTTTAAAAATCAATGGAAAAGAGTTGACCGTTTCGGCTGAAGACCGTGAATTTTCCAATGAAGCGAAAGAGCGTATCACATGCAGTTATGAAGGCGAACCTATTGAAATAGGCTTCAATACAAAATTTTTGATGGAAATGCTAGGCAATGTTGATACAGATGAAGTGATGATAGAAATGTCGCATCCGACTCGTCCGGGGCTGATTTTGCCGGTCGGCGATTCTACAGCCGGCGAGGACCTTCTGATGTTGGTCATGCCGATTATGTTGAATAATTAAAAACAATATACAAGAATAGCAGGAGCACGGAATTTTGTGCTCCTGTTGCTTTTTGTATCCAAAAATAACAAAGTTATGAAAAAAATTATTCTTACATTAGGACTGATCTCTTTTGCTGTGATTTTGCAAGCACAATGGTTTGTTGGTGGCAATTTTGGGTACAAGCACGACTTCGAAAGAGATGAGGGATCTCACATGAGAACAACCCAAACATTTTCGGAATTTTCTTTGGCTCCTATGTTTGGTTATCAAATTAACGACAGATTTGCAATTGGAGCAAACATTGGTTTTGTATGGAATAAAACCACAGAGAAAAGCGAGTTTTTGTGGGGTCAAAATTGGACAACATCTTACGAGCATGAGGCAACGACGGGTCTTTTTGGTATTCAGCCGTTTGTTCGATACACGTTTGTAGAATTTGGAAGATTTTCCGTATTTGCAAATATTAAAGCACATTTTTTCATTGGATCTATCGAACGACCACATACATACTACCTCCACTGGTCTGGTCCGGGATGGCAGTGGCCCCCAACTCCACACACTGTTATGGTGAAATACAATATGAATTCTTTCGGTATTAACATTACGCCTGCCTTGTCTTTCAGCTTATCTAAAAGAATTAATCTTGAGGCTTCTCTTAACTTTATGAATTTGGGTTGGAACAGAACGTCGATGAGACGTGATGAGGCACATCGTGACGACAAAATAATTGAACGCAATTTCGGAGTTGGAGTAAATGCCGCAAATGTGGTTGATGTCGGTGTCATTTCGGTTGGATTTATCTATAAATTTGGAGGATCGACTCGCGAACTTAGAGTGCCGGATGGCGAGCCGAGAGCAATACGCACCGGACAACCAAGGCCGCCAAGACCGGGAAGAGTTGTAACTGTACCGAGCTTGTAAAGGCAAAAAAAACCGCTGGATCATCACAGGCAGAATTCTTTCTGCCTGTTTTTGTTGATTAATAGTGGCGATTACGTTTTTATCGAAATTTGGTTATTTCAAAAATTTATTGTACCTTTGTAGTTGGATAATAATTGTAAAAAAATAATAACAAAAAAATCAAAACTATGGCAAAAATCAAAGGCGAAATCATCATTGATGTCGAAAGGTGTAAGGGGTGCCACGTGTGCGTTCCTGCTTGTAACTTCAAATGCGTGGGTGTTTCCCCAAAAGTAAACAGCAAAGGCTACAATTATGTGGTTTTTGAAAATTCGGAGTCTTGTACCGGTTGTGCAAATTGTGCAATCGTTTGTCCGGATGCGGCAATCACAGTTTACAGAACAAAAGTCGAATAACAAAAAAGTAACAACACATATGCAAAAAGAATTTAAACTAATGAAAGGAAACGAAGCCGTTGCAGAAGCAGCGATTCGTGCGGGTTGCGACGGTTATTTCGGGTATCCGATTACTCCACAGTCGGAGATCATGGAATATCTGATGCTTGAACAACCCGAAAAACGTACCGGAATGGTCGTACTTCAAGCGGAATCTGAGGTAGCGGCTATCAACATGGTTTACGGCGGTGCAGGTTGCGGAAAACGTGTGATGACCTCTTCGTCAAGTCCGGGAATTTCCCTGAAACAAGAAGGAATCTCGTACATGGCTGGTGCAGAACTGCCTTGTTTGCTCGTGAACATTGTTCGCGGCGGTCCGGGATTGGGAACCATTCAGCCTTCGCAGCAAGATTATTTCCAATCTGTGAAAGGCGGCGGCCATGGCGATTACCGCGTAATCGTTCTCGCTCCGGCATCTGTTCAAGAAATGGCGGATTTCGCAGTACTGGGCTTCGATTTGGCATTCAAATACCGAATACCTACATTGATTCTTTCGGACGGAATTATCGGTCAAATGATGGAAAAAGTGGTTCTTCCGGAACAGCGTCCGCGTTTTACCGAAGAAGAAATCCGTAAGAACACGCCTTGGGCAACCGTTGGAAAAACACCGGATCGTGAGCGGAATGTAATCTCTTCGCTCAACTTGATTGCTTGCAACCAAGAAGCTCATGTAAACGACTTGAAGAAAAAATACGACACAATCGAAGAAAATGAAGTGCGTTACGAAACCTATCAATGCGATGATGCGGAACACGTAATTATTGCTTACGGATCAAGTGCACGAATCAGCCGAAAAGCCGTTGATTTGCTGCGTGCAGAAGGCAGAAAAGTGGGCTTGCTTCGTCCGATTACGTTATTCCCGTTCCCGAAAAAACAAATTTCCGATTTAGTTGCAAAAAAAGTAAAAGGCTTTTTAACTGTGGAAATGAGTTTGGGACAGATGGTCGAAGATGTGAAATTAGTCGTAAATGGTCAAACCAAAGTAGAGCACTACGGACGTGTCGGTGGAAGTATTCCAACACCTGAAGAAGTTGCTGATGCTGTTAAATCAATCATGTAAGGAGGTTTATTATGTCAAGTATAGCAAAAAAAGAAAATTTGGTTTATCAAAGACCAGCTCTACGCACGGAAAAAGAATATAGTTTTTGTCCGGGTTGTGGACACGGAACCGTTCATAACATCATTTTGGAAGTCATCGAGGAAATGGGCTTGCAAGAAAAAGCTATCGGTATCACACCTGTAGGTTGTGCCGTTTTGGCTTACGAATTTATGAATATCGATATGCAGCAAGCTGCTCACGGACGTGCTCCTGCGTTGGCAACAGCCATCAACCGCATGATGCCCGACAAGGCCGTATTTACATATCAAGGTGATGGTGATTTGGCTGCAATCGGTACAGCAGAAACCATTCACGCGTGTAACCGTGGCGAAAATATCGTAATCTTTTTCGTGAACAACGGAATTTATGGTATGACGGGCGGACAAATGGCTCCGACAACCCTGCCGGGAATGCCTTCATCCACATCTCCGTACGGACGTGATGTTGAAACTATGGGTGGACCTATGAAAATTACCGAAATGATTTCGCAATTAGATGGTGTTTACATGTCTACACGTCAAGCGGCACACACGCCGGCTTATGTCCGCAAACTGAAAAAAGCAATTCGTCAAGCGTTCGAAAACCAACAAGCAAGAAAAGGTTTGTCGTTTGTCGAGATCGTCACGAACTGTGCATCAGGTTGGAAAAAAACACCTACCGATGCTAACAAGTGGTTGGAGGAAAATATGTTTCCGGTGTATCCGCTTGGCGACATTAAAATTGATGGTAAATTAGTAAAATAATCGTAAGGGCGACCCTTGCGGCCGCCCAACAAAAAAATAAAAACAATGACAGAAGAAATCATCATAGCAGGCTTCGGCGGTCAAGGTGTTTTGTCGATGGGCAAAATCTTGGCATATTCCGGAGTTATGGAAAACAAGGAGGTTACATGGATGCCTTCTTACGGTCCGGAAATGCGTGGCGGCACGGCAAACGTGTCGGTCATTATCAGTGACGAGCGCATTAGTTCGCCAATTATCAATACATTTGATACGGCGATAGTTCTTAATCAACCTTCGTTAGACAAGTTCGAAGAAGCCGTGAAACCGGGCGGATACTTGCTGTACGACCCTAACGGGGTTAACACCCCGCCCACTCGAAAAGATATCAACATCTATTCGATTGAAGCAGCGGCAAAAGCCAGTGAATTAGGATTGGCGAAAGTGTTCAACATGATTGTGTTGGGCGGATTTTTGAAGATCAAACCAATCGTTGGAAACGAATTTATCCGTAAAGGATTGGAAGCATCGTTGCCCGAACGCCACCACCACCTCATTCCGGAAAACGAAAAAGCCGTTGAAATCGGTAAGGAATTGGTAAAAGAGGTACAAAAGGTGTAGCAAAACGACCTGTAGGGGCGGGTTTTATACCCGCCCATGCAAAAAACAATAGTTCTCTATTCATAATGTTGAACCCTAAATACAAATCAAAATGAAAAAAGTAATCGTATTCTTATGTGTTGTCGCTATTGCTTTCACAGTAGCAGCATTTGCAACAAGGAGTGAAGGAGAAGCTCCGCAGCGCCCACAAAATTGTAGAGAGTGGCAAGCCGAAGGAAGTTGTCCGAAACCTGCTGATCCAAGACCTTGTGCAGAAATCATTGCAGTTGGAGAATGTCCAATGTTTGTAATGGAAAGAGTAAGGCGTCCGCGAACTTGTGCAGAGTGGCAAGCCGAAGGAAGCTGTCCGAAACCTGCTGATCCAAGACCTTGTGCTGTAATTATTGAAGCAGGAGAATGTCCGGTGTTTTTGCCGGGAAGAGAGAGACGTCCAACGACTTGCAGAGAATGGCAAGCCGAAGGAAGCTGCCCAAAGCCTGCTGATCCAAGACCTTGTGCTGTAATTATCTCAGCAGGAGAGTGCCCGGTGTTTTTGCCTCAAAGGGTCAGACGCACTGAGTAATAAAATGTGGTGGCGGGTTTCAAAACCTGCCGCCACACAATAGTTTGGTGCGGTATTAAACTTTTTACATTTTCAAACATCAAAGAGATAAAGGAGCCTAAAAGGCGAATTATTAATTTAAAATGAATGAAAAATGAAAAAGCTATTGGTACTTACAGCAGTATTTGCGCTATCTCTTGCTTTGATGGCACAACGTCCGGCTCAAGAGCAGCCAACAAGACCTGACTCAGAAAAAACATGTCGCGATTGGAAAGAAGCAGGAAAATGCCCTAGAGTAACAGAACGTACCTCTTGTCGCGAACTTATCGAGCAAGGAAGATGTCCTCTGCATAACGCTCGACAAGCAGCAGCTAATGCTGAGCCAAGAAGACAGTGTCCAAGATCACAGGGAGCAACGGCTTGTTGCGGAAGACACGGAGGAATCGGAAATACGGCGGAAGTTTCCGGAAGTGCTGAAAACACGACGGAAGAAGTACCAAGAAGAAGAGGAAGACGTGCCAACAGAGCACGTTAAAACCATTAATATTAACAACGAAAAAATCAAAAATCATGAAAAAAGTAATCGTAATCGTATGTGCAGTTGTTATTGCCATTGTTGCAATAGTACTCGTAACAAACAGAAAATGCACTGAAACTTGTGTAGTTGTAGTAGAAAGAACTTGTGTCGAATGGCAAGAACTAGGTGAATGTCCGCTACATTGGACTTGTGCAACATGGTTAGCCGATGGTACATGCCCGAGAGACATAGAGGGCGTACGCTGCGCACAGCTTATAGAAGAAGGCAGATGTCCGGTAAGATGGACTTGTACTCAACTTAAAGAGAAAGGTCTCTGTCCACTTGTACCCCAGTCGTAAGTAAGGTAGACTATTCTTCGGTTTCAACCTCATCGCAATTCATACACTTCCGGCTTCTAACGCCGTAGGTTGTTTCCCATTTTCCCCACACATGGTTTTCGTTGCAAATCCATCGTGCAGATACTGTTATGTCGTGAGTGAAAGGAGATAGTTCTGTGAACCATGGCGATACAAAAATGGGAGCTCTTACACCTATTTGTACCTCTCCGCCATAAACAGCTGCAGCATCCCAACCCAAGAAGGTAAACCCTTCTCTTGTTGGGTTCTCCGGAAAGTTCAAACCTTGTTCTGCAAGGCTCATGTTGGGCCATATAATGGTTCGGGTTGTTGAGCCTTGTCCGCCGTTCGCGTCAAAAATAACTGTTGAGACAGTTTCTTCCTGTGGAATGTAGGTTCCTGCAGCTATCGCAAAAGAAGACGCAGCTCCTATCCTGAAAATTATCTCCATACGGGTTTTGCAGTAATTGCGGTCGAAAATATCATCAACAACGTGGTATCTTGTTTCGAGTTGAGCGGCTACAGGCCAAACTTGACTACCCGGTACACCTGCCTGTCTCGGTAGATCGTGTGCAATTCTAAAGGTGTGATTGGCATTAGGAATGCCATGACGGATACCAAAAGGCTCATGATCGCTGCCGCCGCCATTCGAAACCCTGATAGCCCAACCGTGTTGAGCCATTTGCTCTATGGTTGGTGATCGGTGTCCCGGTTTCGGCATCACAGGCCGTGGGTTTATTGCCGCATTTTGCACGGGATTTGCTTCATTAAAAGGAAGCACAGGTATGTTATAAAGCCTTTGAGCAGCTGCAATGGTATTAAGAGCTACAAGATCCATGATAGGGGCTGTGTGATTGTATCTATTGTAGCGTTGCCGCAAATCAATAGTCATACCTGAATTCCAAGTGTCGGAAGAAGCGATACAATCAAAATTATAGACGGCAACTATTCTACTGAGGCGCTCTGCATCAAAACCTGTTGGAATATGAGCCCGCCACGGCTTATCACTTTCTACGATTGCATAAGTGCCGTTTATACCGTCTTCTTCGGCTCCGGCTCCTACAATCACAATTTCAGCTTTCAACAATCCTGCCCTTTGAATTTCCTTGTAAACGCGGGCCATTTCTGTTATGAGAGCCATGCCTGCAGCATTGTCGTTAGCACTGGGTGAAGCGGATACACCATCTATGTGGGCGATGAAAAGAATAATAGGAGCATCCGGATTTGGAACTGACGGAGGAATTGTAGCTACGACATTCCATGATGTGTCATACACATCCAATATATAGGTTACTTTTGCACCATCGGTTAGGATTTCCGCATGAAAATCCGGAACGAAAGCATACGGAATTAAATCTGCCTCCGGTACTGCAAATTCGCCGGTATCATAGATGGCATGATCAGTAAAAATAGGTCTGCTGATTCTGTGATTAATCGGCCATCCCGAGGCAGCTATTCTAACATCATCGGGATTTTCGCTGCGAAGAACCATGAGTTGATCACCGTTTTCCGGCATCCATCCTGTGGTGTTGACAGAAGAGTGAAGCCTCACATCCGGTTCGGGGACATTGAACAAAACAACTCGTGCACCGGCATGTAAGGCACGGTAATAAGCTTCTTGAACCATTGGCAAATGCAATGCATTTCGGTCTATTATGGTTCGAGGACGACCGCAAGTCACACATTTGTTATTAACAACCGGATTTGCCCGAGCTTCTTCGTTGATTTTTCTGCACTGATTTATCATGGGCAAATCAACCACAACGATGCTGTTCGGCGGCACTTGAGGGACAAACGTACCCCGACGACGTGGTTGAGTTCCAAGCCCTCTATCTGCATAATCCTGCAGGCGCCCATAACCAACGCGGACAATAGTTCCGGTGATTCCTTCAGATCCGGTTTTGGTTATACCGGGAGCATCTGCCGTGCCTGAACCGGTAGGACCGTGGAAAACGGAAAGACCTTTTCTTTCAACAATTGCCGGAACATTATAAGTTGTGTTGCGAGGATCAAAATGATTATAGATAAAAAGAGAAGGCAGAAGTGCTTTTATAGGATCGGGCGTTAGATTATCCTCAGTAATACTAAGTATATTGCGGGGAAAAGGAAAAATTTGCACATCTTCAACGCCGTTGGCACGAATTCTCCTTGCCATTTCTTCTGCACCCCACCTTTCGCCGGGAGTTCCCCACATTCTTGGACCAACCACTTCGGACAAATAAAAGACAAAATCGTGAATACGCTGAAGGCTTCCACTATTGTCAATAATGTTGAGAATAATCGCATCGGAGGCAGCCGCATCGCTTGGTGGCGATAGTTGTGTTTGGGCATTAACTGTGCTTATGCATAGGGTGGTTATTGTGAGTGTTGAAATAATTATTTTTTTCATGTATCAGACTATTTTACGGATTATTTAATTTCGTTGTATGATAATTTGATGTTTTTCTATTTGTCCGTTATGTTCGATATGCAGATAATATGTGCCTTCGGGAAGTCGCGATACATCGAACTGCACTTTGCCGGTTTGCGTTCGTTGTTGGCGGACTACGATACCATGAGCGTTGAGCAAACGGATATCAAAGATTTGCTCCGAAGTGGTTCGTGCTTCGAAAACATCGGTTTCTCGCCGGGTGAGATCTATGATTAACACATCGTCAACCGGGTTGGGTGAAAAAATAAAAGGGGAGCACCAAGGACAACCACTTCCATCGCAAACAATACACCCATGATTTGAACCTCCGCAATTACCGGGCCACCAAACACTGCGTGGCACAACTTGAACCAAAAATCGATCAACCAAACTTTCTCCACAAGCATCCGTAACTTTTAATTCAATTCTATATTGTCCCGGATGAGAAAAACCAAATGGCGTAAATTCAGTATTCCAACCCGAAAACATCATGAATGGAAGTTGAGAAGTGCTGCGAGTAACTGACCATGTATATTGTGATGGAAAATTTCCGATGGGAGGTCTCGCCCGCAAATAGTAGCATTCCCCCACTTCGGCGTGAAATACCTGACAGTGGCATGTATGTTCGAAAATAAATCCGTTGGTTGCAACGTCCGGGCGGATTTGGATGCGCTGTGAAATTACACGGTAAAAAGTTTCGCCAAAATGAAGCGTGCAATAAATAGTGGCAAATATGGGTGCAAGTGTTGTTGTAACATTTGCCGGACGTTCGAAAGTTACTCCATGCAAACCGCTACCGGGCCTCAATGTGAGTGCTCCATCGCTACTCCATACAGCACGCGTAGCACCCGAAGGAAGGTTTGACAAGGTAAAAGAGGATTGGCAAGATGTTTGACCGATGATGTTTGGACCGGAGATAGCAGTATTCCAGTTGCAAGCCCGAATGGATTTAGTAACAGGAATTCCATTAACCATTGTGGAGAGGGTACCGGTCTGTCCGGTTAAGTTTATCGCTCTAACTACGGCGGTAGTACTATTCTGATAAGGGATTTCAAACCCTGCGGTTACCATCCAAGGCGATGAAATAGGAAAATTTGTGGTAAATGTACCTGTTGCACAAACAGTTGTTTCGCCGTCTATTCTCGGAACAGCTCTCACTGCCGCATAAGCATCTACAAGACCATGCCCAACATATCGATTCCATGTCCCGTTTGGGCGATTTGGGTGATAGGAATAAATGTACAAATCCGGCCTCACTCTTTGTGCTGTTCTTTCTATTATGTCCCGCACTTGTCTTTGCGTAAGATTTGGGTTTACTGAAAGTATCAAAGCTGCGACACCGGCTACGTGTGGAGCAGCCATTGATGTTGCTGCACAGTTGAAGAAATCAACTTCATTATTGTTGAAAGTTGATAATATATTTTCTCCGGGCGCAACAACATCTAACTGATGACCGACTCCGGAAAGTCCTGCTCTCTTGCCGGTATTATTGACAGCTCCAACAACTAAAATTTCATCATGAAAGCTTGCCGGATAATCTATCACACCAAAATTTCCGGCAGCAAACACAACAACGGTACCTTTTCCACTTCTACCATATCTCAAAGCGCTATCAATGGCATTTTCCAAAATTGAACTATGTAGCGGATATATCAGCGCCCCTCCTTGATCCCCCCACGAATTATTGATAACATCTGCACCATTTCGCCATGCCCAACTGATACCACTTGCTAATTCTTCAGACTGGGTGGGGCTGGGATGCATATCGTGACTAACTCTCATTATTCTTGATTCAGGTGCAACGCCTATTACTTGCAATCCATTATTTTTTATTGCTCCGATGATACCTGCAACAAATGTTCCGTGGTGATAGTATCGATTAAAAGCGCTTGGCGATGTTCCGCTTTGAGTGTTAAAATTTTGAGGATGAAAATTCGCTCTCAAATCATCATGATAAGGGTCTATTCCTTCATCAATTACTGCGATATTAATATCAGCACCTCTCGTTATAGTCCATGCATTGCACATATTGATACCAACGCTTGTATTAGAAGTTGTATTTCTTAATCCCCACTGTTCCCCAAACCTCGGATCATTTGCGCAATTTGGTCTAAAATTGAACATAAAAGCAGGATCCACCTCTTCAAACAACCCGGTTCTGAAGAAATAATTTGTTGCTTCTATTGAATTACTGAAAGAGGAGCCCCTTACCGACAGTCTATACCATAAAGGCATATATGGAACTTGCCTAACGATTTGTACATTCTTTTGTTTTGCCACTCTCTCTAAAAGTGCGATATCCGCTACATTTTTCAATTGTATGTAAAAATAGCTAGATGTTCCTATCGGCTCAGCACCTTCACCTCGCTCAAAAAAAGGAAAAACATATCGAACATATTGGCTTTGCCTTAATGATTCTATGATGCTTGCATATTCGACTCTTTCAGATCTTGTTCCTAATCTCAGTCTTACGAGATCTCCAACAGATCGAACTTCATCTTGTTCCAAATTAAATTCTTGAAAGAGCTTGGTTGCATTTAGTGATCTGCTAAAATTTTCCGCCACAATAAGGTTAACATAGTCTCTACTCACGGTCAAAGGTATCCTTTCACCTCGAAAATAATAGTAAAACTCTGTTTGAGCATTCAGGCCAATAAAAGATGAGGAAATTAATAATCCTAATAAAATGCTTTTTTTCATAACGTAGATATTGTGTGGTTGCAGGCAAATAATTAGGGCTGTTCTATCAATTCAAACCTAACATTTTTATCTGATCGAGGCATTTTGATAATATGGTGAGCCTGAGTTGTTACAGAAGCAATACTTGATCGAAAAAAATCTCTTACTACTACAACGATTTCTTCCGAATGCTCCGTAATAGATATAATTTCTATGTCTGAGCCTGTTCCACCACGTAGTCTGTCTATTGCAACAATTATCTGATATTTAGAAAAATCTATTGTTGTTTCTGTAAGTCTCAATCTTGGAGTATTCTCTAAAAAAGCTGACCATGCTTCAGGAGTTGTGATAACATCAAGAAAAATATTTTCAACTATATCCAACCTAATAACTGTAGCATGTGGAAAGCCGCGAGCTTGTGATATCGTAGTAACATACGGATGTCCTTCGTTTTGAAATATAGAGACATTCAGATCAATACGGCTTTCGTCATTCATTTTAGGTATGAGAATAGCAGTCACATGCCGGGATCTGTTTATTATGCTAAGTGTGGAGCTCAATCGAATTTCCATATTTAATTCATATTCACTTCTTGAAAATTTCCATATATTTTTTGTCAGGTCGTAAACGATAGCAGGTGATTGAAAATTAACTAACAGCAATGTTTGTCTCGAAAAATCTATAGCGGGGAAATCATTTCCTATGATGTGAGCGTCTAATTCCTGATTGTTGTTGATAATGATAATTGTCTTGTTAGGTAGAGCTATCCATTGACTCGAAGTTCCCACCAATGAATATTCTACAAAAGAAACTTCCTTGGGGAATGTTTCTTTGTCATTGCAGGACCCCAATCCCCCTGCCAGCCCCAGTAGGAGTGCTGAAAGTGCTGTTATTTTTAAGATTTTTTTCATGATTATGTTGTTTTTAGGGTTAATGTATTTTTGCAAAAATACGAAAAAAATCGGAATTACCCCAATATCACAAAATTGTAAGCCAGCATAAAAACTAAAGCGATCGCAAACGGTATGGCGTTTCTCTTTGCCAAATCGAAAGGCGAAACTCCTGCTATTTCCGAAATAGCAACTACCACACCTGATATCGGTGAAACTGTTCGTCCCATAGAGGCAGACATTTGAATTGGAGTAATCATATCTGATGTTGATAATCCGAATTGTTTGGCAATGTTTGGTACCAAAGGACCAAAAGAAAAGAATGCAGCATTTCCACTACCCATCAACACTCCTGCCAAAAATACAATTACTGCTATAAGCATTCCCACGGCTGCACCGGAAAGACTCAGATGCATAGAGCCGGCAACAAGCGCTTCGATAAATCCAAGCCCGATAAGTCCGGAAGCAAATATCTCGGCACATACAATCAACGTAACAACTTTCATAAAGAGATTACCCATCCCTTCCCAGAAATATTTTATACCGGTAAAAAACAGTGTCAAGTTTCTGTTTCTGACCAATTCAAAAAGTAGGGCAACCACAAACGAAAACAACATGGCTGTAGTTGTGTCGAGCGTTATTCCTGTGTTGAATAGATCTGAAAATACAATGAGCAATACGACCGGCAGCATCGGCAATACGGCATAAATAAGAGGTGCATCTATCTTGGCTGCAGCTTGTGATGAGGTACTTGTCGTCACAAAAGTGCTTTTGCCTTTTTCTATGTCACGCTTGTCGTAGTAGCGGCTCGAGAAGTAGTAAATCACCACAAGCAAAATCGTCATAGGTATTACCAAAGGAAGTTGATGCCCGACGAAATAGCTGACAGCGCTTATTTCAGCAAGTTCTGATGCTAATACTGCGTTTCCAAAGCCCGGCCCTACGTCGAATGCCGTACATGCCGCAATAACCGATACTGCCGTAAGCCTGCTCACTCCAAGCGAAATCAAAACAGGAAAGACAGAAACTACAAGCAGCAATCCCAAACCCGATGCACTCGGAATACAAATAGACAACAATGCTCCTAATGGAATAACTGCTATTGCCGCAATGTAAGGATATTTTTTGAAAAGCGACAACGGTTTCATAGAAACGTACACCAACGCATCGCTAGCTTTAATGTGATTCATGTACCCCACATAGCCTCCAATAGCCATAATCATAAAGCCAAATCGAGAAAGAACTCCTGTAAAAGTTTCGGCAACAGACCGAAAGAGGTCGAATAAGACAGAGCCTGTTGAAACTCTTGCCAAATCGCTGTTTATTCCCAAAATCAGCGATAAGGAAAGCATCATAAGACCGGTCACGAGTAATACAGCCTGTGGATTGTGTTTCTGAACCAACCATCGTGCCGCGACGGTGATAAAAAAAAGCGAAATAATGGCTCCAAGTAATAGCATAACAAAAGTTGTAAAGAAATTTCAAGTTGCAAATATACGAAAAAAAAATGACAAAAGTTTGTGAGAATACAAAAAAAATCGTATCTTTGCACCTCTATTTTACCGATTCGGGATGTAGTTCAGCCCGGTAGAATTCGCGTCTGGGGGGCGCGCGGTCGTCAGTTCGAATCTGGCCATCCCGACACTAAAAATCAAGCATTTACAAATATTGTTTTGTGAATGCTTGTTTTAATTAGCGGTGCGATTTAGCCCTGACACAGGAAGAGAGTTCTTATCTTTGATTTGTTACAATTCAACTTTTTTCGTATATTTGCAATCTGAAACAGTAAAATAACAAAAAATGATTTGTGAAAAAAACGTAAAAGAATGCTCTTGCCCAAACACAACCTGTCCAAACCACGGCAAATGCTGTGCCTGTGTCCTCAACCATCGAACAAAAGATAGCTTAACATTTTGTATGTTTCCAGACAACGAGGGCAGTAAAAGCGTTGAAAGCTATTATAAAAAGTTGAAAGAGCGATTTGAAAAATAAATGACAATGAAAAAACTACTTCTTCTCTCAACATTAATCTCGGTTTCGCTTCTTTTGAATGCACAAACACGAAGCGGAAGTATAAGCGACGTTCAAAGAGATCAAAACCGACGTAATCAAGCTCAAAACGAACAACAAAGTGGTTTTCAAAGAGAAAATTTGCGATTTGGCGGAAACTTCGGACTTCGATTTGGTACTATTACATTCATTGATGTTTCACCAGCCGTAGGTTATCAATTTACCAACAGATTTCTCGCCGGGGTTGGAGTTACTTACAACTATTACCGTGACAGGAGGTTTGACCCGCCATTCACAATGAGTGTTATAGGGGGAACAACATTCGCGCAGTTTGCCGTAATACAAATACCTTCCATGCATTTTTTCTTGCGAGCAGAATATAGTTTGTTGAATCAAGAGGTCGATTTTTTCGGACAATACCAACGTCGTGATTGGGTGCATTACCCAATGGTTGGCGGCGGTATTCTTTTGCCTTTTGGACGAAGTAGCGGAGTGTCAATACAATTGATGTGGGATTTGATAGAAAAAGATAACTCTATTTTTCCCATGAATCCGATTATTCGAATGGGATTTATGTTCGGGTTATAAAAAATATTACAAGTTATCAACAATTCGTTGATTTTTCCAAAATAATTTTGTATTTTTGCGGTGTAAATTAAATGTAAAGACGCGATTAATCGCGCCTCTAACCAATAAATATCAAAACAGAAAACGCATGGAAGACATGGAACACGGCAGAGGAGAGATTTTTTCCAAAGCAATTAGGGCAGGCAAACGCACGTATTTTTTGGACGTGAAAGAAATGAAGTCGGGAGATCGCTACTTAGCAATTACGGAAAGTAAGCGCAAGTTTTTGGATGATCAAGGCAAATTTATTTACGAAAAACACAAAATTTTCCTCTACCAGGAAGATTTTGAAAAATTCATGACGGGATTAACGCAAACCATTCATTTTATTAATACGGGAGAGCGTCCGCCGGAAGAGATTGAGGAGCCAAAAACCTCAGAAGATAATGAAAGCAAGTATACCGCAAAGGTTGACGATATAGATTTTGGTGTATGATGAACTTTCTATCGTTTCTTGTGTCTCCAAACGGTCTCGGCCTCATTGCAACCCTTCTGGTTTGTACTTGGGCGGCGCGTTTGGTATTGAGAAAATACAAGCCTCAGGCAGTACTATTTCTCGGTGGAATTATGTTGCTCACAGTCGTCATTTTGATTAATTGGCTTTGGGGACAGCCCACGAATATTATCGGCAATCCAAATCTTCCTCCCGATCATCTTTTTAATCGGGCAAGAACATTAGGAAATCCTTTTTTGGATATTTTTGCCGGAAAATCAAATGTGTTTAGCACACGTGTTGCCGGTCTCGGACTACTCATCATGTCCGTGATGGGTTTTGTGAAATACATGGATGCCATTGGTGCAAACAAAGCGCTGGTAAGGATTGGCGTTAAACCGTTGAAGTTTATCAAGTCGCCTTACGTTGTTTTGGTTTGTGCTTTTTTGATTGGACTTGCCATGAAAATGGCGATTACAAGCGCCGCAGGATTGGGTGTACTTTTAATGGCAACCATGTTCCCGATTATGCTAAAACTCGGCGTTTCGCGTGGTGCGGCAACAGCCGTTATTGCAACTACCGGGTGTATTGATTTGGGTCCGGCAGCGGGTATTAATGTCGCAATTGTAGAGGCTTCAGGTATCTTAACTTCGGACGGAACAGCCGATGTAGCAAGATATTTTTTCCAGTACCAGCTTCCGGTTGCTATTCCTATCATTATTGTAATATCTATTTTACACTTTGTCGTTCAGCGTTGGTGGGATAAAAAAGAAGGATTTTCTTTTGTGTATAACCAAGCAGTAGACATCGAAGAAGAAAAGGACGAAAATCCGGCTCCGAATTACTATGCTGTTTTCCCTCTTATTCCGTTGCTTTTAGTATTTACGTTTAATGAGGTTGTCCTTAACGGAATAAATAATCTATTTGTTTCAATGGGTTCATCGTGGTACATTACTCCAAGAACAATGGGTTTGGCAACAGCCGTTTTCCTGAGTTTATTTGTTGTCATGCTGGTTGAATATATTCGTTCGCTAAGTGCAAAAAAAGTTTTCGACAGCATTCAAACGGTTTTCGATGGAATGGGCTATGCTTTTGCTACGATTGTAACGTTAATTGTAGCCGGAGAGGTTTTTGCCACAGGACTTTTAGCGTCGGGCTCTGTCAATACACTTTTGGGCTTTGCCGAAGATGCCGGAGCAGGCGTTGTGCCGATAGCTATTTTCATGCAAGGTTTGATTTCTATTGCAACCGTTTTGATGGGTTCGGGCGATGCTGCGATTTTCTCGTTTATGGGCGTTGGTGCTATGATTGCAGAACACTTTGATGTTGAAGCAATCTCTGTTATCATGCCGATGCAGATCAGTAGTTCGCTGGCACGATCCATGTCGCCGATAACGGCTGTGGTTGTTGCTGTTTCGGCTATTGCCGGATTAAATCCGCTTGATGTGGTCAAACGAACGGCAATTCCGATAATTGGCGGAATTATCACGTTGGCAATTGTGAATGCAATTTTGTTTTTATAACCTTTGAAAGAGTTATGAACTATGCTCAAATTCCTTCGCCTTGCTACGTTTTAGACGAAGCTCTTTTAAGAAAAAATCTGCAGCTGATCGACAGCGTGCGAAAACGTGCAGATGTGGAAATAATTCTCGCATTCAAAGGTTTTGCGATGTGGAGTGCATTTCCGATTTTGAATGAATTCGGATTTCGGCGTGCTACGGCGAGTTCGTTGGCAGAAGCACGTTTGGCAGTGGAGGAAATGGGTGATTTTGCACACACGTATGCACCGATTTATACGGACTACGACATTGATGAAATTTCGGCGTTGAGTTCGCACTTAACGTTTAATTCGTTGTCGCAGTTTGAGCGTTTTTCGGAACGTGCAAAATCTGCAAACAAGGCAGTTTCTCTCGGTTTGCGGGTTAATCCGGAGTTTTCGGAAGTAGAAACAGACTTGTATAATCCTTGTGCAAAAGGATCGAGATTAGGTATCACACCCGAACACTTAAAAACTTTACCTGAAGGTGTAGAAGGCTTGCATTTCCATGCGCTTTGCGAATCTGACTCACACGATTTGGCAAAGGTTTTGAGCGCTTTTGAACAACGTTTCGGACATTTTTTGCCAAGATTGAAATGGCTCAATATGGGCGGAGGACATTTGATGACACGAAAAAATTACGATGTTGAATTTCTGATTGAACTTCTGAAAAACTTTCAAAACAAATATCCAAACCTAAAACTAATTTTAGAGCCGGGCTCCGCTTTTGCTTGGGAAACAGGCGTTTTGGTAAGTACCGTAGAAGATATTGTGGAAAATCACGGACAAAAAACCGCAATTTTAGATGTGTCGTTTACCGCACATATGCCCGATTGTTTAGAAATGCCGTACAAACCAAAAATTCTTTCCGCACTTCCCGTATCGAACACCACCGCTGGCGCGGACGTCTCGTCCGTGCCGACGCATTTCCCAACATATCGCATCGGCGGAAACTCTTGTTTGGCCGGCGATTTCATGGGCGATTGGTCATTTGAAAAACCACTAAAAGTCGGCGATAAAATCGTATTCAACGACATGATTCATTACACGATGGTCAAAACCTCAATGTTCAACGGCGTAAAGCATCCGTCAATCGGCATTTGGCGAGAAAAAACAGGCTTTGAATTAGTGCGCGAATTTTCTTACGAAGATTATCGCAACCGCCTGTCGTAGGGGTGGGTTTGAAATCCCCTACATGGGCTCTCGTAATAATTTCGTCTGATATTCCGAAAAATCAATTTCAAAATCTTTGAAATTCGCCAGTTTTTCCGGATCAGCATGAAGCACAGAAAACACGCCTTCTATCTGGGCTAAATCCCTGTACAATTTTTCTCTAAACGCAAGAAAACGCTGATCATTTAATTCGTTTTCGAATTGCACCAAAAACCAAAAATCCATTTCGGGATAATTTGAAAACAACTGTACACCGACTGTTTTATTTCCAATCAAATGATACGAACATTGATCGATTTCCGAATCATAGATGTAGCAAGGGAAGTCAAAGAATTTTTCGTCTTCGAATTTTTCAAAATCGATTGTTTTTGCTAATTCTATATCCAAAGATTTGTTGATGTGATGCGCCAAATTATGGGCTTTTAACAACGGACATTGAATGCCGAAATACACCATGCCTTCCAAGCCGATTTCTATTTTTCCGAGTTTGGGCATGCTCTTATTTTTTTGCCAAATTCTTCTGCCAATTCCACGCACTCAGCGTCATTTCGTCAAGCGATTTTTCGGCTTTCCAGCCCAATTCTTCGTTTGCAAATTTTGGATCTGCCCAAATTTGTTCGATATCTCCGGCACGACGATCAACGATTTGATAATTTAGTTTTTGTCCCGATGTTTTTTCAAAACTTTTTATCACATCTAGAACGCTGAAACCATTTCCGGTTCCGACATTAAAAAATTCGATTGATTTTTTTTGCAGGTTATTCAGCATGCGGTTAAGCGCGACTACGTGTGCTTTTGCTAAATCTACAACATGGATGTAATCGCGGATACACGTGCCGTCCGGTGTGTTGTAATCGTTCCCGAAAACCGATAATTTTTCACGAATGCCTGTTGCGGTTTGTGTGATAAACGGCATCAAATTATTCGGCACACCAATCGGAAGTTCACCGATCATTGCGGTTTCGTGTGCTCCGATCGGATTGAAATAACGGAGAGAAATGACCTTAATCGAAGTTGCTTTTGTGCAGTCCGACAAAATTTCCTCGCAGATTTGTTTGGTATTGCCATATGGCGATTCCGCAGGCTGCAAGGGGCACCGCTCGTTTACCGGCAGTGTTTTCGGCTGTCCGTAAACGGTGCATGATGACGAAAACACAATTGGTTTGATGTTATGCAACGTCATATTTTCCAATACATTCAACAGTGAACACAAATTGTTTTTATAATAAAACAACGGTTTTTCAACGGATTCTCCAACGGCTTTGCTCGCTGCAAAATGAATCACAGCAACGATATCCGAATGTTTTGCAAACAGTTTTTTGCAAGCCTCTTCACTGGCTAAATCCACCAATTCAAACAGCGGTTTTTTCTTTGTAATTTCAGCGATCTGCTCAATGACACTTTCATTTGAATTAGATAAATCGTCCGCAACTACAACCTCAAACCCGTTGTTTTGAAGCTCAACAACCGTGTGGCTTCCGATAAATCCGGCTCCTCCTGTAACTAAAATTTTTGACATGTATTGTTTTTGTTTTGCTCGCTTAATTGCATTTTTTTGCAAAGGTACGAAATTTTTCGTATCTTTGCAAACAGATTTGAACAACTATGGAAAACTACATTGTTTCTGCACGAAAATATCGCCCCGAAACCTTTGACACGGTAGTCGGACAAGAGGCAATTACCACAACACTAAAAAATGCGATCAAAAGCGGACATTTGGCACAAGCATTTTTGTTTTGCGGGCCGAGAGGTGTTGGTAAAACCACGTGTGCACGAATCTTAGCACGAACTATCAACTGCTTTAATCCGACCGAAAACATGGAGGCCTGCGGCGTTTGCGAATCGTGCGAAAGCTTCAAAAACAATGCATCTTACAATATCCATGAACTAGATGCTGCGTCGAATAATTCGGTGGAAAATATCCGAAGTTTGATCGAACAAGTGCGTGTTCCGCCGCAAGTCGGCAAATACAAAATCTACATCATTGATGAGGTTCATATGCTCTCAACAGCTGCGTTCAATGCTTTTTTGAAGACTTTGGAAGAACCGCCTGCATACGCAAAATTTATTTTGGCAACGACCGAAAAACACAAAATTTTACCGACGATTTTGTCGCGTTGTCAGATTTTCGATTTCAAACGAATTAAAATTGAAGATATCGCCAATCATTTGACGAAAATCTCAGAAAAGGAAAGCATAACTGCCGAGCCTGATGCACTGCACATCATCGCACAAAAAGCCGATGGAGGCTTGCGTGATGCACTTTCTATGTTCGACCAATTGGTTAGTTTTTCGGGAAATAACCTGACTTATCAATCGGTCATTGAAAATTTGAATGTGTTGGATTACGATTATTATTTTCAAATCGTAGATGCATTCCTAAAAGGTGATTTGCCGAGCAGTTTGCGGATTTTTAATGAAATTATGGACTGCGGCTTCGACGGACAGCACTTTATCATCGGATTGGGCGAACATTTGCGAAACTTGTTGGTGTGCAAAGACCCGCAAACCGTGAATCTACTTGAGGTAGGAGAGACCATCAAAGCCAAATATTTACAACAGGCGCAAGCGTGTCCGATTGCTTTTTTGATCAAGGCTTTAGATATCAATAATCAATGTGATTTGAATTATAGAAATGCAAGTAATAAACGCCTTTCGGTAGAAATTGCTTTGATGCAGATTGCAAGTTTTTTTTTACCCGAAGTTGACGTAAAACCGGAGTCGCCGCCGTTTATCGCACCGGCTGTAAAGCTTGAAACTACTGAAAAAACTGTTGGCAAAGAAACTTCAGGTAACGAGGTACGAGGTGTCGTTGAGCCTATCGAAACGCCCGCACCCCGCACCCCGCACTCGGTTGCAGAGCCAGTGAATCCTGCACAAGAGCCGATAAAACCAAAACCAACAGCCTCTTTAAAATCCCTATTGGCAGAACCTTCTAAAACCGAAGTAAAAGAAGAAGCTGTTGTCGAAAATTCAAAAGACATTACCTTCGAAGACATTCAAAATGCTTGGAAATCGTACTCTGAAACACAAGAGAAAGACCCACCATTTTTAAATCTCCTTCAAACTGCGGAAATCCAACTAAACGGAGAAATTTTGGAAGTTGTTCTAGCAAGCTTGGTTCAAGAAAAATTTTTATTGGAGAAAAAAACGGAAGTGATGAACTACCTTCGTTCGAAATTGTCCAATACTTCGCTGCAACTGAAAACAATTGTCAATGAAGCCAAAGTACAAAACATTCTTCACACACCGAGTGAAAAATTCGTCAAACTTTCCGAAAAAAATCCGGAACTAAAGCGTCTGCGGGAAGTGTTAGATTTGGAAATACAATATTGACAGGCTTTTCCGGACACTAGAACTAAAAAATTAGTTATGTAACTAAAAATTTAGTTGTACTTGTATTTCTCATTTTTTTTCGTATCTTTGCACTATAAAAAAATAAATAAATTACACATATGAAAAAAGCCTTACTTTTGGGTGATGAAGCGATCGCTCAAGCAGCCTTGGATGCAGGTATTTCCGGTGTTTATGCATATCCCGGAACGCCGTCTACAGAAATTACGGCGTACATCCAAAACTCCGAACAAGCTAAAGCCGGAAACGTGCACAGCATTTGGTCGGTGAATGAAAAAACTTCAATGGAAACCGCTATCGGTATGTCGTATGCCGGGAAACGTGCTTTATGCTGCATGAAACATGTGGGTTTGAACGTAGCGATGGATCCGTTCGTAAATTCCGCAATTACCGGTGCAAACGGAGGCTTGGTGTATGTAGTTGCCGACGACCCTTCCATGCACTCTTCACAAGACGAACAAGATTCGCGTGCTTTGGCGAAATTTGCATTTATTCCGTGTTTCGAGCCTTCGAGCCAGCAGGAAGCCTACGACATGATGTTTGATGCATTCGATTTGTCGGAAAAAATGCAGATTCCGGTAATGATGCGCATTACAACACGTTTGGCTCACTCGCGTGCAGGCGTTGCAAGACGTGAACCCCGCAAACAAAATGAGGTGAAACTGCACCCAAATCCAAAGCAATTTATTTTACTGCCGTCGATTGCACGCAAGCAATACAACGAACTTTTAGACAAGCAACCTATTCTCGAAACCGCTTCGGAAAACTCAAAATACAATCAATATGTTGATGGTGCCGATAAATCGCTGGGTATTATTGCTTGTGGCTTGGCCTACAATTATTTGATGGAAAATTATCAAGATGAGCCTTGCAAACACCCGATTTTAAAGGTTGCACAATATCCTCTGCCACGCAAAATGGTTGAAAAAATCACCAAAGAGTGTAAGGAAGTTTTGATTATCGAAGACGGCTATCCGGTTTACGAGGAATTGCTGAAAGGCTATTTAAATCAAGGACCTTCGATAAAAGGCCGTTTGGACGGATCGCTTCCACGTGTTGGCGAGCTGAACCCAAATCATGTTGCGAAAGCACTTGGAATGCCGGATACAAAAGGTGCAGATATTCCTGAATTGGTTGTTGGACGTCCGCCGTCGTTGTGTCCGGGTTGTCCGCATATTGACACGTACAAAGCGTTGAACAAAGTTATGGAGCAATACGGCCAAGGAAAAGTTTATTCGGATATTGGATGCTACACGCTTGGTGCTTTGCCGCCTTACAATTCAATTTATACGTGTTTGGATATGGGTGCAGCTGTTACCATGGCGAAAGGTGCTGCAGATGCAGGTTTGTTGCCGGCTGTAGGCGTGATTGGAGATTCTACATTTACCCATTCGGGGATAACCGGACTGCTTGATGCCGTGATTGAAAAAACCCCGATGACTTTGCTTATTTTAGATAACTTCACTACGGCGATGACAGGAGGTCAGATTTCTCATGCTTACGGACGTTTGGAGCAAATCTGCGAAGGTTTGGGTGTTGAAAAAGAACATATCCGTGTGATCAATCCAATTCCGAAAAATCATGCTGAATTTGTAAAAATTCTTCAAGAAGAAATCGAATATCAGGGTGTATCCGTAATTATTCCACGTCGCGAATGTATCAAAACTATCGGTCGTCCGAAAACGCATAAATAAAAAACCAAATATGAAAAAAGACATCATTTTAGCTGGTGTGGGAGGACAAGGCATCCTCTCTATCGCTACAATCATTGGCGCAGCAGCCGTTGAACTGGGTATGCATCTCAAACAAGCTGAAGTACACGGCATGAGCCAACGCGGCGGAGACGTGCAGTCGCACCTGCGAATTTCCGACAAGCCCATTTTTTCGGATTTGATTCCGCAAGGAAAAGCCGACTTGATTATTTCCGTTGAGCCGATGGAAGCACTTCGTTATCTACCTTGGCTTTCGAAAGAAGGCTGGGTTATCACAAGTAAAGAGCCTGTGAAGAATGTTCCGAATTATCCTGAAATGGACGCTGTTTTGGTCGAGATAGAAAAAGTTATACAGCATGTAACGCTTGATGCTGAAAAAATCGCCAAAGAATTGGGCAGCATTCGCGCTGCAAACATGGTGATTCTCGGTGCCGCATCGCCGTATCTCGGAATTGCTTTCGATAAATTGGAAGCAGCAATTCGCGAAGTATTCGGACGAAAAGGCGACGATATTGTGAACCTCAATCTCGAAGCACTTCGGGCGGGAGCGAAAATTGCCAACGGGTAAAAAGGCGAAAGGAAAAAATAAAAAAAGAGAAGCAACAAAGTCGCTTCTCTTTTTTTTACTTTAATTAATCGCCAAAGTCATCAAGTGCGATCATCTCTTTCGGAACTCCCAAGTCGTCAAGCATTTGTAGGACAGCCTTGTTCATTTGAGGTGGCCCGCAGATGTAGTATTCGATTTCTTCGGGTTCGGGGTGGTTTCTCAAGTAATTCTCTAAAATAACTTGGTGAATAAAGCCGGTGTAGCCTGTCCAATTGTCCTCAGGACGTGGTTCGGAAAGGGCGATATTGAATTTGAAATTCGGAAAATCTTTTTCGATTTTACGGAAATCTTCCTCGTAGAATAACTCGCGAAGCGAACGTCCGCCGTACCAAAACGTGGCTTTTCTGTCTGTTTTTTTCGTAACGAATTGATCCAAAATATGCGAACGCATGGGCGCCATTCCGGCTCCACCGCCGATAAACATCATTTCGCGTTTGGTATCTTTTATGTGGAATTCGCCGTAAGGTCCGGAAACCGTAACCTTGTCACCGGGTTTCAATGAGAAAATATATGACGAGCAAACACCCGGATTCACTTTCATAAATCCGCCTGTTTTGGGATCGAACGGCGGTGTTGCAACACGTATGGTCAGCATCACAATATCGCCTTCTGCAGGGTAGTTAGCCATGGAATACGCACGATAGCAAGGCTCTGTGTTTTTCATTTTTAAATCCCACATGCGGTATTTATCCCATTCGTCGCGGTATTCTTCTTCCACAAGAATATCTTTACCATAATCCACTTCGCAAGCAGGCACATCAATCTGAACGTAGCCACCCGATTGGAAGTTCAAGGTTTCGCCTTCAGGTAATTTCACGATAAATTCTTTAAGGTAAGTTGCCACATTTCGGTTGGAAACCACTTCGCATTCCCATTTTTTGACACCAAAAACTTCTTCCGGAACATGAATATCCAAATCGCCTCGAACTTTGACTTGACAAGCCAATCGCCATTTGTCTTGTTGTTCTCTGCGTGTAAAAAATCCGGTTTCTGTTGCTAAAATATCGCCGGCTCCGTCTAAAACTTGACAGCGACAAACACCGCAAGTTCCGCCTCCACCGCAAGCAGATGGCAGAAAAATTTTATTGTCGGTCAATGTTGTGAGCAGGGTTGAGCCCGGCTGAACGATGAGTTCGTTTTCACCGTTAACCTTGATTTTGACATCGCCTTGGGGCATCAATTTTTTTCGTGCGTAGAGAATTACTCCTACAAGTGTCAAAATAACAATCAGAAATCCGACAACGCCGAAGATAATGTGTTGGAATATTGGGTCTGTGTTTAACATTTTTGATTTTTAATTTTTGATTTACAATCTAATTCCCATAAATGACATGAAACCTATCGCCATTAATCCGGTAACGATAAAGGCAATTCCAAGACCTCTAAGCGGTGCAGGAATGTTTGAATAACGAATTTTTTCACGAATGGCGGAAATACCGACAATGGCAATCAGCCAGCCGATTCCCGAACCTAACGCAAATACTGAGACTTCCAAAATATTTTCGTATTCGCGTTCCTGCATAAACAACGATCCTCCCATAATCGCACATTGTACGGCGACCAAAGGCAAGAAAATTCCCAATTCGTTATACAATACCGGAGCATATTTTTCAACAACCATTTCCACCACTTGCGTAAGCGATGCAATAACGGCAATGAACATAATAAAACTGAGAAAACTCAAATCAACGTGTGCCAAATCAGGACTAATCCAAACCAATGCACCTTGTTTGAGCAGATAGTTAAAAATCAAATAGTTTAGCGGAACCGTTACAGCCAAAACAAACAGGATAACGAGTCCAAATCCTACTGATGTTCTAACCGTTTTAGAAATCGCCAAGAATGCACACATCCCAAGGAAATATGCAAAAATCATGTTATCGACAAAGATCGATGAAATGAATATATTGAGTAAATTTTCCATAGTCTATGATTAATTTTTTTCGATGAGTTCGTTATTTTTTAGGCGATGAATCCAAATCATAACGCCCACAAGAATGAGTGCCATTGGAGGCAAGATAAACAAGCCGTTGTTCACATAACCTGCTTCGTAAAAGGCATTTGGGATAACTTGAAAACCCCAAAGTGTTCCCGAGCCGAGAAGTTCGCGGAAGAATGCAACAATTAATAAAATCACGCCATAACCGGTCGCATTTCCGATTCCATCTAAAAACGATTGCCAAGGTTTGTTGGTCATAGCAAAGGCTTCCAAGCGTCCCATTACGATACAGTTTGTGATGATTAGACCGACAAAAATCGAAAGTTGTCTGCTGATTTCAAACGCAAAAGCAAGTAAAATTTGGTCAACAATAATTACCAAAAACGCTACAATCATCAGCTGCACAATCATTCGAATTCGCGGCGGAATGGTTGTACGCAAAAGCGAGACCAACAAGTTCGACACTGCCAAAACGGCAATAACGGAAACTGCCATAACGAAAGCCGGTTGGAGTTGTACGGTTACTGCCAAAGCGGAACAAACACCAAGCACTTGCACGGTGATTGGGTTGTCTCTACCCAATGGTTTGCTCAGCAATTTCATATTTGCCGGAGAAAATAAAGGTTGTTTTTTGTTTTCCATGTTTTTAATGGTTAATGGTTAATGGTTAGTGGTTAATGTTTACCCTTTACCTTTTACCCTACTTTGTTATTTTATGTTTTGCTGTTGTTGTCTACGTTGATTTCTAAAGTATGGTACATAATTTTCCAAACTCGTTTGAATGGTTTCGCTCAAGCCGTCGCCGGTAATTGTCCCTCCGGAGAGTGCATCAACCCCGTGAGGATTATTTGCCCCGCCTCTCATCAATCTTACCGATACGAAATTATCGTTATCGTCAAAAATTCGCTTTCCCACAAACTGTTTGTGAAACCACGATTCGGCGATTTGTGAACCCAATCCGGGTGTTTCGCCGGCATGGTCAAACACAACACCTGCAATCGTATTGAAGTCGCCTAGCAGTGCTACATAACCCCAAAGCGGTCCCCACAAACCTCTGCCGATTACGGGAACAATATATTTTCTTTCTCCGTTGACTTCACTTATAAACAGTGGAAATACAGGCTCTTCAGTGCCTCTGCCTCTTTCGAGGTCTTGAAGTCTTCGGAGCTCGTCTCTTAGTTCGACATCAAACGGATTGCGGCCATCGTCAACAATATCTCCGTGGCGATTGATCAAGCGTTGTTCAACAATATATCTGTCGAACAATTCTTCGGCATTAGTTCTTTTAGAATCTATGCCTGCCGAAGTCAAAATGTCTTGAATTTTTGCAATTCTTATGTTGCGTTGTTGAAACGGTTGAAGAAACTGTGCGGTCATTGAAAGAACGGCAGCAATTACAACGACCAAAACGGTTGCATAGATGAAGATGTATCGGTTGCTGAACATTTTTTATTTGTTTTTTGTCGTCATTGCGAGCGTAGCGAAGCAATCTATTTGCATTCTGGATTGCTTCACTGCTTTGCAGTTCGCAATGACGTGTTTTTATATTGTTTGTTCTAATTTAATTTGTGCTCGTTTCAAACGACGTCTTTTATTAGCATTGATTACATAATAGTCAATCAGCGGAGCAAAAGTGTTCATCAATAAAATTGCCAACATCATACCTTCCGGATAAGCCGGATTGAACACACGTATCAATACAGCAATCACACCGATCAAGAATCCGTAAAACCATTTTCCTGTGCCTGTTTGCGAGGCAGTTACAGGGTCAGTTGCCATAAATACCGCACCAAACAAAAATCCTCCCATCAATAGGTGATAATATGCCGGAACTTGAAACCACACATTTTCGCCTCCAATCAAATTGAGGAGCCCACCCATTGCCAAACCGCCAAGTATAACTGAGAACATAATTCGAAAACTTGCAACGCCTGTAAACAGTAAAATTGCAGCACCAAGCAAAATCGCTATTGCTGAGGTTTCACCGATACTTCCGGGCATCAGTCCGACAAACATATGTTGTGCAGACATGATGTCAAGACTTCCGGCTTGTATTTCTGCTAACGGAGTTGCACCTGTGAGAGCGTCGCCTTTATCGCGGATCCAAACGCCGTCGCCGGACATTTGCCCCGGATAGGCGAAAAATAAAAATGCACGTGCAATCAAAGCCGGATTCCAAACATTCATTCCCGTTCCACCAAACACTTCTTTTCCGATAATCACTGCGAAAGCTGTTGCTACTGCTACCATCCAAAGCGGAACCGTAGGCGGACAAAGCAAAGGAATCAATAAACCCGTTACTAAAATCCCTTCGTGTACTTCGTGCCCGCGAAGTTGTGCCGCAACAAATTCAATAATAAAACCCGTTGCATAAACTACAATAACAATCGGCAAAACTCTCCAAAATCCGTAAAAGAACTCCTGCCAGAAAGTTGCGTCTATGCCATTTGACAAAAAGTGTTGAACTCCCACATTCCACATACCAAACAACAAAGCCGGAATCAGCGCCAAAAGCACTATTCCCATATTGCGCTTCGAGTCAATGCTGTCGCGAATATGTGAGCCTTTTAAGGTTACTTTGTTCGGCACGAATAAAAGCGTTTCAAAGGCATCAAACGTGGAGTGCAACCAATGTAATTTACCGCCCTTTTGGAAGTTTGGCTTGATTTTATCAATAAAATCTCTTAAAAATCGCATTTCTAACATATCTAAGATGTTTCTTGTTTAACTAAATCCATTCCTTTGCGAATGATGTCTTGAATTTCTGTTTTCGACGGATCAATAAATTCACACAACGCAAAATCCTCGGCATCGACTTCGTAAATCCCCAATTGTTCCATTGCATCAATATCTTCGATGATACAGGCTTTGATAAGTTGCGTCGGCAAAATATCCATCGGAAAAACTTTTTCGAACTTCCCTGTCCAAATCAAGGCACGCTCTCCGCCGTGATAATTCGTATCTAACACATATTTTGCATTCGGCATTATCCACGAAAAGAACGAATGCCAAAAACTGAATTTCTCAAACCCGGGCATTCCCCAACCCATAAATTCGTAATAATCTCCTTCGGGGATTACAGTAATTACATAATCGTAAAAACCCAAATAACCGTCTAATGAAACCTTTTTTCCGGTAAGTACGTTTCCACTGATGTAGCGAGGATTTGCATCAGCAATCAATGATTTTTCAACAAGCGGCTTTATGCATGCACCGGCAGTAATTTTATGATAGCCCGTCCGCTTGAGTTCGGAACCGGCCATAGGTACAATTTTAGTCATGTCTAAATGACCTTCCAAAAACAATCGTCCAATGACAATCACATCTTGCGGATTGACAAACCACACGACTTCTCCCTTATTAATAGGACTGAGATGATGAATTTGAATACCGACATTTCCGGTTGGATGTTTTCCTGAAAATTTGTTAATCACCACATTTTTTGCAGACAAAAAGGTATCTTCGCGTGTGAGATCTTCGTGTACATTCAAATGTACTTTTGCTTCGGTCAATTTTGCCAAAATATCCAATCCTGTTTGAAAGTTTTGCTTTTCACCATATACAGCATAATCGTAATCCACACCCATCGGAGCTGTGTCGAATGCTGAAACCACAATCATTTTCGGCTTGTCGTCAGGGTTGGCAATCACATTGAAAGGGCGCATACGAATGCATGCCCACAAACCGCTTTCGAGTAGTTTTGAACGGATTTGACAACACGTTAGTTCGCTTGCCTCGCCTTTACCGAAGTCGATACGTTCGATTTTTTCATCAGGTGTGATACGAATTTCTTCGATCACACGTTTTTCGCCGCGTACAATCGCTGAAACTATCCCGCTGACCGGCGATGTGATCTTGATGCGTTCGTCTGCTTTGTCGAAAAACAGGGGTGTCCCGGCTTTAACAACCGTTCCTTCCTCAACCAAAAGTTTCGGACGAACACCATGAAAATCGGTCGGTTTAACCGCATAAGAGTCGATTTTGAACGTTGAAGACATCATCGTTTTGTCAGCCTCGCCCTCGATTCGAATTGTAAAACCCCGCTTTATACGAATTTCTTTTGACATGATATTGAGATATGCTTTTGAAATGATTTGCAAAGGTACAAAAAAAAAATTGTATTTCAAAATTTTTTTGGCATTTTCAAAAAAAAACCGTATCTTTGCAAAAAAATTAGGGGTGCTGAAAGGCTGAGATTATACCCTCTGAACCTGTACGGATAATGCCGGCGTAGGAAAAGATGCGTTTGTACTTCTGATTTTTTGACACGAAAACAAAAATTAGAAATATGAACATCAAACAAACAATCAAACAAATTTTTCTGCTATCCTTGTTAATGTTGGGCAGTTGGGCGTATGCAATACGCCCCTACGATGCACAAATTGAAAACATTGAAGAAATCATCAGATTACTCGAGTTGGAAAGCGTAACCATTGAAGCCGTTCGTGCCGATGATCAAACGCCCGTCAGTTTTTCAAACATGAGCCAAGCCGAAATTCAACGGTTGAATAATGCAACCAATATCCCTGTTTTATTGCAACTGATGCCGTCGGTGGTTGCAACTACGGAAAACGGTACTGCCATGGGCAATACGTCGTTCAGAATTCGTGGTGTAGATGCTTCGCGAATTAATGTAACGCTCAACGGACTTCCGTTAAACAATCCGGCTTCGCAAGAAGTGTTTTGGGTTAATTTGCCGAATCTTGCAGGGTTTCTCAACTCCGTTCAAATCCAGCGCGGCGTGGGAACTTCAACGACCGGTTCTTCCGCTTTCGGTGCTTCGATCAATTTAGAAACAAACACTGTCTCGCCACGACCAACTCTTGATTTTTCAACAACTCTCGGAAGTTTCAATACGTTTGCAGCCAATGTTTCGGCAAGTTCCGGATTGCTCCAAAACGGCGTATTTGCTGAAGGAAATTTTTCTATGTTGAACAGCGATGGTTATGTTCGCAATGGATTTTCGAACCATCATTCTGCCTATTTTTCTGCCGGATTAGTCAGATCAAGACATTTTTTGAGATTTAATTATTTGTATGGAAATCAAAAAACAGGCATCACTTGGAGAGGTGCAACAGAGGAGCAATTAGAGCAATCTCGCCGTTTCAATCAAGACGGATTTATGAGGGTATACGATGAAGATGGAAATCGTGTGTATTTTGACAATGAATCCGATAATTATCGTTCGCATATTTTACAAGCGTTTTACACGTTTCGTTTGTCCGATAATCTGAGAATTAATGCAGGATTCAACTATACGCACGGCTTTGGATATTTTGAAACCTTTCGCCCTAATGTGCGGTTACGCAACTTTGGATTTCCTGACCAAACCGTTGACGGAGTCACATACCAAAGCTCCGATGTGATTCGCCGACAATTTATGCAAAACGATTTTTATGCTGTAAACCTTAATTTTTTATACACAAGAGATAATCTGAACGTCACGGTTGGCGGGCATTACAACTTTTACGATGGTGTTCATTTCGGACGATTGCCGTATGTGCGATTGGGCGAAAATATCTTGCAAATTCAAAACTGGCATACCAACTTAAATCAAGACTGGTACAGAAACTATATTCAACAGTCGGAAACGAGTGCTTTTGTAAAATTCAACTACACATTTTTCAATAGATTCAACGCTTTTGTGGATTTGCAATATCGTTTTCTAACTATTGCTATGAATGGAACATATCACGAACAAACGTGGCGAAATTTGCAAAACGAGTTAGAATTTTCAGAAACATTTTCGTTTTTTAATCCGAAATTCGGTATCTCGTTTCAACCTAACAGATACCAACGGATTTTTGCCTCTGTTGCACAATCTTCACGCACACCCACACGTGCTGATTTTAGAAATGCGTTTGTGATGTATTCTGAGTGGGGCGGGGAAATGGCAACGATGCGGCCGGAACATTTGACCAATTTTGAGATCGGTTATCAAATCAACAGAGATCGTTGGGCGTTTGGCAGTAACATCTATTTTATGAATTATCGCAATCAATTGATGCCGAACGGCAGAACGAGCGAAAGTGGCTCAGCTTTGATGGATAATGTCGAGAGAAGCTATCGCTTGGGATTAGAATTGACGGGCGGTTTCAGACTCAATAATTGGTTGAGAGCAGATGCAAATTTGACATTGAGTCAAAATAGAATTCAAGAATATGCGGTTACTCGTCACTTGTTTGATAATAACAACGATTGGAATTTTGTCGGATTCGACACGATTACTTATCGCAATGTGGATTTGGCATATTCGCCAAACGTAGTCGGAGCAGGGATTTTGACATTTACACCGATCAAAAATCTCAACATTATGCTCACCGGAAAATATGTCGGCAGACAATATTTTGATAATTTTTCAACACGTGAAAATCGTTTAGACGCTTATTTCGTCAGCAATTTGAGTGTTCGTTATGAATTTCCGTTTGGAAGACGAGAGGGTCGAATATTTTATGTGCAAGCATTCGTCAATAATTTGTTCAACGCAGATTATATCAGCAATGCGTACAGTTGGTCGAGTTTTTTCAGAGATGAACCCACATTTACCGAACGCCGATTTTTTGTGCAGGCGCCTATTCATTTTTCGATAAAACTCGGGATGAGACTTTAACGTCATTGCGAGGGAGGCACGACCGAAGCAATCCATAATGATGTTGGATTGCTTCGCCTAACGGCTCGCAATGACGACAATAATCCCACATTGGTGGGGTAGAAAACATTAAAACTATGATAGACTTTTTACTGAACCATTGGATTGAAATTTTCGCCGTAATAACGGGATTACTGTACGTATACTTGCAAATCCGACAAAACAAAATTATGTGGATTGTCGGATTTATCAGTTCGGCGATGTTTGTTTATTTGTTTTTTTCTGCGAAAATTTATGCACAGTCGGCGATATATGTATATTATGTTTTGATTAGTGTCTACGGCTATTTTAAATGGACACGAATTGAAAAACAAGCCGTTATCCCGAGCGTAGTCGAGGGATCCCCAAGCATTAAGGGGATGTCTCGACTTCGCTCCGCTCCGCTCGACATGACGGCCTTAATCACCATCAGCATAATCTTATCCGCCACCCTCGGTTGGGTATTGACCAAAACCGACTCCCCAATTCCTTGGTTTGACGGAATAGTCGCGGGCTTCAGCATCGTTGCCACGTGGATGGTCACCCAAAAAATCATTCAACATTGGTATTTTTGGATTGGAATTAATTTATTTTGCGTACCTTTGTACCTTTCGCAGGGACTTTATTTCACTGCGCTCATGTTTTTAGTTTACTTCATCATGTCAATTATAGGTTTGAAAGAATGGAAAAAAACAGCGATAAAACCGCAATAGTTCTCGCCAACGGCGAATTTCCGAAAAACAATGTTTTGTTGGAAAAATTGTTGCGTTCAAAAATGATAATCTGTTGCGACGGGGCAGTTCAAAACTTGCTGAATTTCGGCATAATTCCGAATTTTATTGTCGGCGATATGGACAGTATTTCGGAAGAAAGCAAAATTAAATTTGCGGATATTCTCGTTCCCGTCCAAGATACAGACACTAATGATTTGACCAAAGCCGTAAAATTTTGCATCAAAAAAGGATTTAAAAACGTAGAAATATTTGGTGCAACCGGAAAAAGGGAAGATCATACATTGGGAAATATCTCGCTTTTGGCAGATTATATGGACGAACTTGTTTCTGTAAAAATGTTTACGGATTACGGCGTTTTTATACCGATTTCGCAAACAACAACGCTTGAAAGTTTCGCAAATCAAGTGGTTTCTATTTTTTCAATAACACCTGAAACACTTATTACTACGGAAAATTTGGCTTATCCGGTAAAAAATCACAACTTTCGTTCGTGGTGGGAAGGCACCTTGAATCGCTCGCTCGGCGAACAATTTTCTGTTGCGATCGATTGTGGAAAGATCGTTATTTTTCAAGGGTTCTGCGACTCTACAACTAGAAAAATAGTTGCATAACTAGAAAAATAGTCATATAACTAAAAAGTTAGTTGTAATCCTGCATCTTCAATTTTTGATTTTTATTTCTCATTTTTTTTTCGTATCTTTGCAACTTATTTTTCATATTCTTTGCAAAAAAAAGTGCTTATGAATGCAATTTTATTGTCTGTTATAATTTTCGTGTCGCTTGGTGCTTTTGCGGCGGCAATCCTATACATCATAGGAAAGAAATTTTATGTTGAAGAAAATCCGCTTATTGGCGTAATCAGTGATTTATTGCCGGGTGCAAACTGCGGTGGTTGCGGCGTTCCGGGTTGTAGAGCTTTTGCCGAAAAAATCGTAAAACAAGGAAGTATGGCAGGACTGAATTGTCCTCCGGGAGGTGCCGATACCGTGCAGAATATTGCAAAGGCTTTGGGCGTTGAGGCGGCTGTCGAAGATCCGAAAATTGCGGTGGTTTGTTGTTCGGGAAGTAGAGCGAATTCGCCCCAAAAAGTGAATTACGAAGGTCTTCAGTATTGTGGTTTTGCACATTCGCTTTATACCGGTGAGGGTGGCTGTCCGAACGGTTGCTTGAGTTTGGGAAGTTGTGTGAAAGTGTGTCAGTTTGATGCGATGTATATGGACGAAGAAACGGGTTTACCTGTGATTGTCGAAGATAAATGTGTCGGTTGTGATGCTTGTGTGAAAGCGTGTCCGCGTCAAATCATCGAATTGCGATTGAAGGGCAAGAAAAGTCGTCGTATTTTTGTGTCTTGTGTAAATAAGCAAAAAGGCGCTTTGGCGAGAAAAAGCTGTTCGGTCGCATGTATCGGCTGCTCGAAATGTCAGAAAATATGCACGTTTGATGCGGTTACGATGGAAAATAATTTGGCGTATATTGACTACGAAAAATGTAAATTATGTCGCAAATGTCTTCCCGAATGTCCGACAAATGCTATTCATGAATTGAATTTTCCGCCAAGGAAAGAGAAAGTCGAAAATACAGAATCCGTAGAAAATTAGAAATACAGCAATCAAGATATGAAAACTTTCAAAATCGGCGGCGTACACCCCCCTGAACATAAACTTAAAGCAGAAGATCCATCCATCACTTTGGAACTGCCAAAGCAGGGCATCGTGTTTGTGAATCAACATCTGGGAGCACCTTCGCAGCCTATCGTTGCCAAAGGCGACAAGGTGAAAGTGGGACAGCTTTTGACGAAAAACGAAAATTTTATCGCAGCAAATGTACACAGTCCTTTCTCAGGAACGGTCAATAAAATTGATTTGGTTTACGATGCAAGCGGCTATCGCAAAGAAGCCATCATCATCGACGTTGAAGGCGACGAATGGCTCGAAAACATTGATCGTTCGGAAACTATCAGCCGTGAAATCAAATTGAGCAAAGAGGAAATCATCGCCAAAGTTAAAGAAATGGGCATCGTTGGATTGGGTGGTGCGTGTTTTCCAACGCAGGTAAAACTAATGATTCCTGAAGGAAAAACAGCCGAATGTCTTATCATCAACGGTGTAGAGTGCGAGCCCTATTTGACCGACGACTATCGTTTGATGATGGAAAAAGGCGAAGAGATTTTGATTGGAGTTTCCATTTTACAAAAAGCAATCGGTGTAAAAAAAGCCTACATTGGTATTGAAAACAACAAGCCGAAAGCCATTGAATATTTGGCGAAATTAGCCAAATCTTTCGAAGGCATTGAGGTTGTTCCACTTAAAGTGATGTATCCGCAAGGTGCTGAGAAGCAGTTGATTTATGCCATCCTGAAAAAAGAAGTTCCTTCAGGAAAACTCCCGATTGATATTGGTTGTGTTGTGAGCAATGTAGCAACAAGTTTTGCAGCATACGAGGCTGTTCAGAAAAACAAACCGCTTATTGATAGATTGGTGACGGTTACAGGGCTTCACGTTGAAAAAGTATCGAATTTCAAAGTGCGTGTCGGCACGCCGATTTCCATGCTTTTAGAAGCGGCAGGCGGTGTTCCTGAAAATACAGGTAAAATTATCAGTGGTGGTCCGATGATGGGAAAAGCCTTGCTTTCGCTTGATACAGCGGTTACCAAAGGAACGTCTGCGTTATTGTTGATGAACGAAAAAGATTCACATCGCGGCGAACCGGTAAATTGCATTCGATGTGCAAAATGTGTAGAAGCTTGTCCGATGGGCTTAGAGCCTTACCTTTTGTCGGCTTTGGTAGAAAATGAAAATTTTGAACGCTTGTTGGATGAAAACGTGTTGGATTGTATCGAATGTGGTTGCTGTTTGTACAGTTGCCCGTCGTATCGTCCGCTACTTGACTGCCTTCGAATAGGCAAACAAAACGCTCGACAGCTGCAGAGTAAAAAATAATAGGTGGCTTCGACAGGCTCAGCCACCGGATTGCGGTCGTTGAGCGAAGTCGAAATGTCCGCAGTCAATAAAAAAAAACGAAAATCAAAAATATGAATAACAGACTAATAATTTCCGGAGCACCACACGTGCATAGTCCCGAAAATGTCAGTAAAATAATGTGGGGCGTGGTCATTGCACTTCTTCCGGCGGCGTTTGTTGCTGTCTATTTTTTCGGATTTGACGCTTTAGTCACGATTTGCGTTGCGGTGGCATCGTGCTTGTTTTTTGAATGGGCCATTCAAAAATACATGTTCAAGGCAACGCCGACCGTAACCGATGGTTCTGCTGTAATTACGGGGCTTTTGCTTGCGTTCAACTTGCCAAGTAATCTGCCGATTTGGATGACCATTCTAGGTTCGTTGGTAGCGATCGGTGTTGCCAAAATGGCCTTTGGCGGCTTAGGTAAAAACCTGTTCAACCCGGCTTTGGTAGCACGTTGTTTTTTGTTGATCTCATTTCCGGTGGCGATGACCTCTTGGCCCAAAATTATTCGTCCGCTATTCGGCGAAGGTTTTGTAGCTGGTCCGGATGCTTTGACCGGTGCAACACCGCTTGGATATCTTGTAGATGGTATTGCTCAAAATGTTCCCGTGAGTACATTGATGCAATCGGACATTATGCCTTCATATTTCGGAATGTTTTTAGGTGCACACGGCGGCTCGCTTGGCGAAATCTCGGCAATAGCGATTTTGTTGGGCGGTCTTTATATGTTGTGGAGACGCATCATCACGTGGCAGATTCCGGCAGCATTTATCGGAAGTGCATTTGTGTTTGCATTTATTCTTAACGCAATCAATCCGGAAATATACATCAGTCCTTTGGCACATATTCTTACAGGCGGCCTGATGCTTGGTGCGATATTTATGGCAACGGATATGGTCACTTCGCCTATGTCGCCGAAAGGTCAGTTGTTATTCGGTTTAGGATGCGGTGTACTGACGATTATCATTCGCGTTTGGGGTGCATTCCCCGAAGGCGTATCGTTTGCGATTTTGATTATGAATGCGTTTGTTCCACTAATTGATAAGGCGTTTAAACCAAGAGTATTCGGAAAATAAAGCCACGGTGTCATTCCGCCGTAGGGCGGAATTTCCCGACATTAAGGGGATTCCCGCTTTTGCGGGAATGACGACAAAAAAAAATAACTATGAAAAAGAAACCTTCAACATTAAAAAATATGCTCCTCGCTCTAACGCTGATAGCCGGTGCTGCAGCATTGAGTGTAGGACTTGTAGTTGCCGTCACGGAAGAGCCCATTGCATTGGCTCGACAAGCCAGATTAGAGGCTGCAATTCGAACCGTTTTGCCGGAGTTTGACCACCTTGACGAACCCAAAATTCAAGAAGTTGACGGCGGAGAACTCGTGTTTTACAGAGCGTATTACAACGACGAATATGTTGGAACAGCCATTGCAACCTTTTCAACGAGAGGTTTTAAGGGTTTGATCCAATTGATGGTTGGCTTACTTCCCGATGGAACGATCCACAATATTGATGTTATCAGACATCGCGAAACACCCGGACTCGGCGATAGAATCGAACTCCGATTTCCTTGGCCCCGACAATTTCAGGGTGTGCATCCGGATAATGTAAATTTACGTGTCAGACAAGACGGGGGAGATATAGATGCAATTACCGCAGCCACAATTACCGCAAGGGCTTATCTCGAAGCCGTTAGACTTGCTTTTGACAATTTCACAATCGAAAATTAAAACTATGAGTAACATTGCCACCTTGACAAGAGGTATTATCAAAGAAAACCCCGTATTCGTTTTGCTTCTGGGGCCGTGTCCGGTTTTGGGCGTTACCTCCTCAGCCATGAATGGATTGGGTATGGGCGTTGCCACGATGTTCGTTCTAACGTTATCGAACGTGCTTATTTCTATACTCAAAACTCAAATTCCGGACAACGTACGCGTTCCGGCATTCATCGTGATTATTGCGTCATTCACAACCGTTGTGCAATTTTTGATGGAAGCTTATACACCCGAACTATTTACACAGCTCGGTGTTTTCATTCCGTTGATCGTTGTAAACTGTATCGTTTTGGGGCGTGCCGAAGGTTTTGCAATGAAAAACGGTGTTTTCAAAAGTTTTTTGGACGGAATAGGTATGGGATTGGGCTTTACGCTTGCTTTGACGTTGCTCGGAGGCGTTCGTGAAATTTTAGGCGCGGGTAGTATTTTCGACTGGAAATTCATTTCCGGCGACGGGATTCTCATTTTTATTTTAGCACCGGGTGCGTTTATTGCACTTGGATTCTTAATCGCAATAATCAACCAAATACAGCGCAAGAAAACATAAATACAGAAAGTGACAACTTACAACTGACAATTGACAAGTTGTAGGCTGTAATTAAATTTGTCAGTCGTAAATCGTAAATTGTAAATAAAAAAAACATGGAATATATCTTAATCATTATCGCCGCCGTATTCATCAATAACGTCATACTTGCACAATTTTTGGGTGTATGTCCGTTTTTGGGTGTATCGAATAAAATGTCAACCGCCATAGGAATGGGGCTTGCTGTACTGTTCGTGATTACATTAGCAACGATTATCACTTTTTTGGTTCAAACCTATATTCTTGATCCGTCCGGATTGGGCTATTTACAAACGATTGCTTTCATTTTGCTCATTGCAACCTTAGTGCAGATGATTGAAATTATTTTGAAAAAAGCAAGTCCGCCGTTGTACCAATCTTTAGGTATATTTTTGCCGTTGATGAGTACGAATTGTGCGATTTTGGGTGTTGCTATTTTGGTTATTCAAAATAATTTGAATCTGCTACAAGCTACAACAACGGCAGCCGGCACAGGATTAGGCTTTTTGCTTGCTATGGTTATTTTTGCCGGACTTCGCGAACAAATGGAACTTCAAGGAGTTCCAAAAGCCATGAAAGGTGCACCGATTGCAATGATTACAACCGGTATTTTGGCTTTGGCGTTTATGGGATTTTCGGGGTTGGTGTAGGTTAAATCTATTCCTGTTTTCTGTCGATTTTGAAATTAAATCGGTCTTTGTTCCATGTTTTGGGATTGTTGATGATGTATTCGCCCAACGTAATATCTGTGAATTTGATTGGTAATTTTTCACACCATTTTTCAGTCATCTTTCCTGCGTCATTCAATATTATCTTTCCATTATCAATGTTTCCAAACAAATGTTGTCTATTATTCACACAAATCGTCACAAAATACAGCCCTGCCTGCGAATAATCATATCCCTTCAGACGAATGCTGCGACGATGATGAATGTTTGAGTTGTAATGCATAATTTTTCGATATTTTAATGGGACGACCGCGAGAGTGCCCCTACAAGATATAAACGCAAAAATCCTGATTTTCGTATAAAAAATTCCTTAAAAACTGTTAAAATGTTGATAATTTCCAAAATTGTTAATAACTTTTCTTGACAGGATGATATTTTTTTAGTACTTTTGTAACGGTTTAGACACAATAAAGCGCTAATCTTGTGGTGTCGAAAACTTGAAAAAATTTAATCTCAAAAACAAAATACATCATGAAAACATCAACACTAACAAAAAAACTAGCCTTGCTTCTTTGTGCGATATTTTTAGCACAGGGAGCGTTTGTGGCGGTGCAGGCACAAGGATCACCACAGCCAATCAATTTAGCCACTTGGACACTAAGTGGCATGTCAGGTGGAGGTGTGTCGCCTTTTGCACCAACCACCAGTGCAGATGGCATTATTGTCGGAGGTTTAACAAGAGGAGGGAGTACTACGGGTCTGATAGCCTCCGGTTCTCCTGCTGGAAGTGCTTGGGGTGGAGTTATTACCCCCGCTAATAATGCAGGAGGAGGTAGTATGGCAACTGCTATAGCAAATGGGTCTTTTGTAACATTTACTGTTCAGGCAGAAGTAAATAATCGCGTTTCTTTAACACAAATAGGAGCGTATAATGTTAGACGGTCAGCAGGTGGTCCACAACAAGGGCAATGGCAGTATTCATTGAACGGTACGGACTTTTTCGATATTGGTAGCCCGATTACTTGGGGCGGAACTACTAGTGATGCCGGAAATGTTCAACCAGCGATAGATTTATCAAGTATAAATGCCCTGCAAGATGTAGGTAATGAAGTAACGATAACTATTCGCATCGTTTTATGGAACAATGGTAACAATGGTACGTTTTGGTTAAATGGTCATAGCAACGGCGGCTCAATGAACTTTACTATAAATGGAGTGGTTACTTTTCCACAAGGACACATAGACCTACCAACATTCTCTCACCAAACCGGAAATATTTTTGAGCCAAGTATAAACGTAACAATTTCACCTGCCGTTACAAACGGTGGTGATGAAATCCTTTTTTCAACAGACCCTAATGCTCCAAGATGGGAGTTTACACCTTACGTCAGCGCTATCGCGATTTCCGAAACAACAATTTTAAGAGCAATTGCCGTTTCCGGAAACGATACGAGCGATATAGCAACAGCAACCTACACATTCCCAATTAATGTGCCGGATATTGCGACGTTTTTCGCACAAAGTGCATTGCCACAGAATGATGGTGCCATTTTCAGAATTGAAAGTGACTTAATTTTTGTTTGGAGTTCTGCTCGTAATGTGTGGCTCAGAGAAGCAAGTGGAAGTGGTTTGTATGTTTTCGATTGGGGAGTAGCAAATGCTGTTTTGTCAGGCTTAAGTCCGGGCAATATAATTACAAGTGGTCTCATCGGAACTCGCGGAGAATTTGGTGGCCAGTCTCAATTTATACCGGTTCAAGGCCATCCGACACTACAAACTGAAACAGGAAGTCCAGATGTGCTGCCAATTGTAATCTCAATGGAAGACCTATTAGGGAACTTTGACGAATATCTTGGAAGTTTTGTAAGATTAGAAGGTGTTACTTTCCAGTCAACTACGACATTTGGAACTGCAATTTGGAACCGTACTATTGAGCAAGGCTCTTCAGAAATGATATTCCGTAACAATTGGGGAGGCATAGATGGAACAACAGTTACAGCGGGAGTATTGTATGATATTACAGGTTTTGTAAGGTATAACAACAGTACTGGCCAAGGGCGACAAATCGGACCTCGCTTCAGTGCCGACATCACTCCCACTCCAATCATCACAGTCAACCATCTTTCGCACGGATTTGGCAATGAGGAAGTAGGTGAAACAACCGCACCTTTTGAATTCAATGTTTCGCAAGTAGGACTTACAAGCGATATTTCATGGCAACTGAATGATACATCTGCAGGAGGTGTTTTCAATGTAACGGAATACACAAACTGGACAGATGCTGATGGCGGAACTCTGCTTGTAACATTTACCCCGAATGGAGAATACACGTTTAGAGCAACAATTACGCTTATCGGACCAGGAGCGCAATCCATAGATACTGTGGTTATAAACCTAACAGGTACAGGTGTCGCAGTAGGAACTCCAATCCTTCAATTTGCAGACGACACACCTCTTAATTTCGGCAGAAAACTTGTTGGAGAAACAAGCCAATCACAAACAACATCTGTGGTTTCTGGCGAAAATTTGACCGAAAATATTTCATTTTTCTTCAATACAACAGGTTCAGCGGCGGGTACAAACTTCACGATAGTTGCCCCTATTGCTCCAAACTTTGATGCGGCTGCTGGCGGATTTTTCACGATCACTTTTACACCAACACAAACAGGTGTAGTTTACGATACACTGGTTGTTCGTTCCGTTGCAGACGGCGTAAGCGATACTCTCATCATGTTTGGTGAAGGTGTAGCACCAATGACTGTTCCGATTGCAACTGCTGCAACAAACGTAGGGCCAATATCGTTTACAGCAAATTGGAATTCGGTAGCAGGTGCAGACTCGTTCCGTTTGTACGTTGTTGATGCGGCAAGTACGCCGGTCACAGGTTCGCCGTTTACAAATATCACCGGAACTTCATTCAACGTTACAGGCTTAACGCCCGATACGGAATACACTTACACCGTTGTGGCAATCAATGATGTGGAAACAACTGCAGCTTCAAATCAGATTTTGGTTGCAACGTTGGAGCCGGAAGTGTTTTCGCTAATCACAGGAATGGGCGAGTTTGGTCCGGGATTGTTTGTGATTGTTAATTTAGATTCTGATTTTGCAATGAGTACCCATAATACAGGAACAGGTCCTCTCGGCTTTGCTCGTGCAGCAGTTACAAGCACTAACGATACTATCATTAATCCTGCGGAAAATCTAATTTGGGAAATTCAACGTGTTGGAGATGTTTACACAATTCGCACTCATACACCTCCGGCAGCAGGTCAGAATTTTATAAATTGGGCAACTGTAAATGATCTGTCATTGACAGAAACAGCCGGAGATTCTGCACATTTTGAGGTATCATATAATAATGGGTTTGAGTTCTTCTTGCCTGCGGAAGTAACGAATCCGGCAGGTACGGCGAGAAGAAGGCTTGCTTATCGTTCAGCACTTGGTGTTGCTGGCGGTGGTCCAAGATTTGGCTTGCACAGCACAGTATTTAATGCGGATAACCAGCGCATAGCATTATTCCGTCTTGGTGGAGCGTTTGTTCCTCCTGTTGCAGACCCAACATTCGACCCGCCGGCAGGTGCATTCTTTGCAGAACAAAATGTAACGATTTCTACAGTTACCGAAAATGCAAGAGTTTACTGGACAAATAACCCTACGGCGACAATAGACGAATTTACGCTTTTCACTACGGCTGTTCCGGTTTCTACAACTACAACACTTAGGGCATTTGCGGTTTCTCAAGACAATGCAGATACGAGTCAAATCGTTTCGGCAACTTATATTTTCCCTGTAGATGTCGCAAACATCGAAGAGTTTCTTGCCCTTGAAGAGGGAGCTATAGCAAGAATTACCGAAGAACTTACAGTAGTTTTCCAATTCACCAGAAATCTCTTTGTGCAAGATGCGTCGGGTTGGTTGCTTATTGACTGGCAGAATCCACTCAACCAATACATTGATGGCGATAGAATTACCGGTGTAGTTGGAACTCGCGGCGTATTTGGCGGCCACCCACAATTAGTTGTGATTCCTAATGTGTGGTTGCCGAAAGGCGTAGCAGGCGGACCTGCTGTAGCAGCAGTGGTTGAAGCTAAAGACATTACCGAAGACGATATGAATCGCTACATTGCAATTGAAGGTGCAGTGATGGCAGCTGCGGTTACTTTTAACAATACTGCAATCGATGGGCAAATTGTTGTTGGCAATCCCACAATGACAATCCGCGACCATTGGGGCTTGATCAGCGGTACGTTCACCGAAGGTGCTGTTGTAAATCTGAAAGGAATTGTAAGACCATTCGAAGGTACACGTCGTATCCACTTGCTCCAAATAGAAGCTGTACCTACTCCAACCATTACAGCAAGTCCAAATCCGATCGCTTTCGGAACCCAAAACATTGGTACGACATCATCGGCTCATACGCTAACAGTTACCGGTGCAGCTCTAACACAGAATATCACTGTAGCAATCAGCGGGTCAGATGCGGCAGCATTTAGTGCAGGCGTAACATCGTTGCCGACTGCCGGCGGAACGCTGAACATCACATTTGCTCCAACAGCAGCACGTGCTTATAGTGCGACTCTCACGTTGAGCAGTGCAGGTGCAGAAAATGTTGTTGTTCAGTTGAGCGGTACAGGAGTAGTTGCAAACTCAATCTGTCCGAGAGAAGAACTTGAGAACAGCGTAGTACTCTTCCCGAATCCGGTTCAAGATGAGCTTTTCATTGAAACAACAGAAACCATTTCTGCTGTGAGAATTTACAACCTTTCCGGACAACTGGTTGTTCAGCAACATGGCAATGTGAATTCGGTTGATGTGTCTGCACTTCCGCAAGGAACGTATATTGTGCGCATCGTGTTCGATAGCGGAATAATTCTGTCGCGAACAATTGTGAAGTAAAAAATCAATAATCAGACGAAAATGTAGGGGCAGGTTTCAAACCTGCCCCTACATTTTTGCCAAAAAATTTGGTAAAAATGTTTTTTTTTTGTACTTTTGTAAAATGAATAAATCCCCCCAAAAAAATATGAAAACATTTTTGAAAACTTTATCCGTTTTTGTGCTGATAGCACTTGTTATTTCAGGCTGTACACGAGACGAGCCTACCGTTGGCGAGCCAAGATTGTTTATCCCCGAAAATCAGCGTTCATTTATTGTTGAATATGGAGTTGCCGCTACGCTAACCATTGATGTAGAAAGCAATCGTCAGTGGATCATCACACCTTCTGCTTCCGTTAACGTTATGGGAGAAGATTGGGCGTTTGTCACACCGGAATCATTACAAGGTGAAAACAATGGACAAATTACGGTTACGTTATTGTCTAACCCGGGCACTCAGTCACGCAATCTCAATCTAACGATTGCTACTGCCGGTCGTATATCGCAACAAGTAACGATTATACAGTACGGTACGGAAGGACCGCCTCCGCCAACAACATTGATTTATGCAGAAGATTTTGGAACAGACCCAATGCGACCAACACCAACAACCTGGGCTACTGTAAGTGCCTTTGAAGGTTGGAACACTACAGGTAGCAGCGCAGCAACGATTTGGTATGAAGGTACAGGTGCTACGATAAGAACAACCAACTCGTCACCAACCCCGCAGTTTTCAGGTGGTAATGTTTTGATGTTTGCAGGGTTTCCACCCGGCACTACTACCGGTGGCGGCGGAACGTTTACCATCAATGGTGTTATGCCTGACGGCTATCAAAACTTCTTCCTTTCATTTGGAACAAATCAGACAAATGATTCAATTTCTGCTTACATCAGTATAGACAATAAATCAACATGGACAGAGATACCTTTTATTAAAACCACAACCACTTGGGGTTTGGTAGAAATGGCGTTTAGTATTCCTGTGGCAGTAGATTCGTTTAGTTTGAGATTTTCTGCACCGGGAACATCAGGTGGAGCGAGAATTGACGACATAGAATTACGCGGAACAACGCAAGCATTACCGCCACTACCACTTCCGACAGATTATTTAACCGTAACGCCGACAAATTTGGATTTTTTCAGAGATGCAGATACGACAGAAATTAATATAAACAGCAACGTAGATTGGACCATTGTTTCTTCGGAAAATTGGGCAACAGTAAGTTCTGAAAGAGGTTCAAACAGCGAAACAGTTGAAGTTTTTGTAACTGAAAACACAACCGGAGCAAATCGCTCGGCGACACTTACAATTAGTGGCGAAGGTGTGAGCGATTGGAGCGTTACAATTACGCAAAGACATTTTGTTCCGACAAACCTTATGGTTAACGGAAGTTTTGAAAACTGGTCGGGCGATACGTTGGAAGATTGGAGATTTAGAAATGGAACCGCTCCCGGGGCTCCGATAAATCCTTTCCCAATTTCTCGCAGAGAAACAACCATAGTTAGTGATGGAACATCGTCTCTCTCTGTACCTCAATTTATTGGAACCGGTAGTGATGCAATAGTACCACGCCGAATTTTCTTGCCTGCCGGAGATTACACGTGGTCATTCGATTACAGAGCTGAAAGTGGTCAAACCTTAAATTTGAGAAATTGGGGTACGGCACATGCTTCAGAAACAATTGCAGGACAAATATCAACAGATATTTTTGTAAGAACTCCAATACAACAAGGAACAAATTTGCCTATAACTCAAGGAGCTTGGAGAACACAGTCGGTTGACTTCACCGTTCCTGCATTTGAAGGTGCGGGACCGAATGGAGAAGCCGGTTTGTGGTTTGTATTTGAACTGCGAACATACGCAGGAACTAATGGGGGTTTTATAGATAATGTACGAGTTGTCGCTAGATAGTATTTGAAACTATGAAACACGTTTTTCATAAAATATCTGCTTGGTTGCTTTTTTTCTGTTTGATAGGCTTTTTGTCGTCGTGCAAAGAAAATAACCATGTGAACATACAACTCGCCCTTGAAAGAACAGAGGTTGAAGGTGAGGTCATCGAACAAATTCTACGTCTTCAAACAGATGCCCCCGATCAATCTTGGACTATAACCGTTAATCCCGGGGCAGATTGGTGTTTTATTTCTCGGACAAGTGGAACGGGCGAAGCACACATCGTTGTTAGAACTGCCGAAAATGAAGGAGAACCAAGAACGGCAACCATTACAGCAACTTCCGGAAATTCAACCGTATCTGTTGAGCTGACTCAACTTACCATGACCTTGATTAATGTTTTTGGAAATACGAATTTCTCGAACTACGGTCAAGATCAAGCACAAACACTTCAAATCAGAACAAACTTGGCATGGACGGCTGAAATTACAGAAGGAAACGACTATGTTCGACTTAACACAACTTCCGGAAGTGGAAATGGCGTGATAATAGTTACATTTGATGACAATCCGGGTGGGATACCAAGAAGAGCAAACCTACGAATAGCGGTCGAAAATCAGGAAACAAACTTAACGCAAGAAGTAAATTTAACACTAATACAAGGTCAAGCCTATGGAAATTTCGAACGGTATGTTCCGTTTCGAATCGAATTGCCTTTGGTAAGAGATACAATGTGGTTCATTCAGCACAATGTTGGTCCGATTGTTAACTTTGCTTTGGAATATGATACCGGACAGCGTCATCCATTTTGGGTGGCGTATCAACTCACTACTGCACATTTCGGAACCATTGACCGACAGAGTTTTACATTCGACCCTAAAATTCCGAGAGAACTTCAACCACATGAATTCATTGGTGGTGAAATTAGAATTCCGAGGTACTGGTCAACGTATCGCTACGAGCGCGGACATATCTTGGCTTCGGCAGATCGTACGTTTAGTCAAGCAGCAAACGATCAAACCAACTTTATGTCGAATATCAGTCCGCATTTGCCGGAATTTCATAACCAGTCGGGAGGCACAGGAAGTGGTCAAGGCATTTGGCTCAGGCTCGAACATCAAGTCAGATCTTGGGCAAGGATGCAAAATATAGATACGCTTTATGTTGTAAAAGGCGGGTCTATTGTCCCGGGTGCTCCGGGCACTCAAATTGTGGAAACACTACACAGCCTGAACAGAACAGTTGTCCCAAGATACTACTTCAAAGCACTCGTTCAGCGTTGAGGTGATTCATTTTACGGTATTGGATTTTGGTTAAGACAGGAAAGAGGAATGGCTCGCAGAGCACCAACACGAGCAGATGCAAGAACTATTCGAGAGTTGGAACATTTAACCGGGATAGACTTCTTCCCAAATTTAAGAATCGTTGGCGAACAACTCGGACAACCGAATTTGGAAAACGAAGTGGAAACGACTATAAATTGGAGCCGATGGCCCGGAATAAATTAGTATGAAAGTGTGAAAGTAGAAAGTGTGAAAGTATGTTGATTAAGAGATTTGAAGATATTTTGGCTTGGCAAAAAGCACTGGATTTGACTAAAGAATGTTATGTGTTGTTTGGCGAGTCGAAGGATTGGGGATTTAAGGATCAGATATTAAGGGCATCAGTATCAATTATGAATAATATCGCCGAAGGATTTGAGAGAAAGTCAAAAAATGAATTTAAGCATTTTTTATCTATAGCAAAAGGCTCTTGTGGCGAGGTACGCTCAATGATAACTCTCGCTAAAGAACTCAAAAAAATAAATCAAACACAATACAACAAACTGTTCACTCAGTCAGAAGAAATCTCAAAAATGCTTTCGGCACTAATCAAAACTCTATAACCCACTTTCACACTTTCATACTTTTCACTTTCTCACTAAAACAGCATGAAAACATTAAAATCGGCCCTTTTTCTTATAGCTTTACTACTGATATCGGTAGTAGGCTATTCGCAAACCCATGTCATTGTATCTTACAACGTAGAAAATCTCTTCGACACGTACAGAGATACAACCATTAACGACGGAGATTTCACGCCGGAAGGCAGGTTCAACTGGACACCGGAAAAATACTGGCATAAAATCGGTCAATTATCGTATGTGATTGAAAGAATTGCCATAGCAACCCGATCGCACACAACCGGAAATTGGCCTATTTTGATTGGTTTGCAAGAGGTTGAAAATCGCTCCGTACTGCAAGATTTGGCGAATGCACCTCGAATTCGAGCGGCAAGATACCAAATTGTACACTATGATTCGCCCGACAGACGTGGTGTTGATGTGGCATTTTTGTATTGTGCCGAAACGATCGAATACATATATAGTAGACCTATTCTCGTTAGAGGGGGAGACTTTCCAACCCTGCGAACACGCGATATTTTGTGGTTTAAAGGACGAATAGACCAAGATACGTTTCATTTTTTCAATATGCACTGGCCTTCTCGTTTGGGCGGACAGCAAGCTTCCGAACCCAGACGTGAGCTCGCCGCATCAATTTTGCGCCATGTTGTTGACTCTATCAAAGAGGCAGCACCGAATCATCGAATTGTCATAATGGGCGACTTTAATGATGATCCAAACAATCGTGCGATAGAATATGTGCTGCGTGCCAAAAACAGAAGAAACCTAGGAGAAGGCGATTTGTTCAATCCGTTTTTCGATATGCATAGAGCAGGGCTTGGAACATTGCCCTTTCGCGGTGCATGGAATTTATTTGATATGATTATAGTGAGCCAAAATATGATTGGTGGTAACGGAGGATTTCAATTAATGCCTCCGCCAAGACCAGAAACAAGAAGAAATCGCAGAAACCAAAATTTTGAAGGAGTTATCTTCGGCAAGTGCGTGGCTGCACCATTTCTTTTTGAACCCCCGGAAGCTGGAAACCGTGCAGGTTACACATTCAGGTCGTTTCTCCCCGGACCGGGAAGATATCATGGTGGCTTTAGCGATCATTTACCGGTGTACATATTCATTTCAAGATAAAACAAACAAACCATATGAACTTACGTTTAACCCTAACAACAATCCTAATCGCAACGTCTGCGGTATTGTTTGCTCAAACCGAGCAAATAACCGGAGTTGTCATCAACCGTGTCGGTGGAAATGCTCCGATAGAGGGTGCTGCAGTTTTAGTGACCAACAATGTTGACGAACACGTTGTAACATCCAATGAATTCGGACAATTCACAATTTCGAACTTGTCAGCCGGCACGTGGCGAATCATGATTTCTGCCGTAGATTTCGACAGTTATCAGGCTTCATTAACCCTGCCTGCGGGTGCTACTCTGAATTTAGGAAACGTTTTCATGTTTCCGGAGTTAGACGTCTCAACAGTATCTGACGAAGGAATGGGTGATATGGAGTCCGAAGAAGGCGACCATCAAGGTGGCTTTGCTCTTTTGGGTGCACAAGATGTTTTTACAAGCAACTCATCAAGATTTAGTCAAATGCGTTTCAGAGCAAGAGGTTACGAGTTCGGACTCAACAGAACTTTTCTCCATGGATTAGAAATGAGCGATATGAATACCGGAGCCTCTCCGTTTTCGCTCTGGGGCGGACTGAACGATGTGACCCGTAATCAAGACCGTTCAAGGGGTATGCAACCAACATCATACGGAATAGGCGGTGTGGCAGGAACAAACAATGTTCTCTTACATGCGTCAAGAATTCGCACAGGATGGCAAATCAATTACGCAAGTGCCTCTTCCGCTCGTTGGGCACATCGCTTGGGCGTAGCTTGGGCAAATCAACTCGCACCGGGTTGGTATTTGGCAGTTATGGGCTCTGTTCGCTATACACCTGCAGACTATGTTTTTAACTGGAATAGAGGAGTTGAAGCACAAGGTGCATCTTATTTTCTGTCATTGGAACGCCGATTTGGATTTGGAGAAAGTTTGTCGTTCACATTTTTTGGAGCACCGAATATGGCTAGTGCGATTGGTGGGGCTACACAAGAAGTTTTTGATTTGGTTGGTAATAATTTTTACAATCCGAATATGGGTTTTCAAAACGGACAAATCCGAAATGCACGCGTAAGAAATTCGCATGAGCCGGTTATGGTACTCGATTACAGCAACCGAATCAACCACCGACTACGTGTACAAGCCGCAACAAGTTTCCGTTTCGGACGAAACGGTTTCACCGCTTTGGACTGGCAAGATGCACCGGATCCGCGCCCCGACAACTTCCGACTTCTGCCGAGTTTTTTCTTAAATCCTGATTTTTCAAACTATAACCCTCTAAGAGCGATAGATATTCGAGAAGGCTGGTTGACTGATCCAAGCGTTCGATATATCAATTGGGACGCGCTGTACAATGTGAATTTCAACGGTTGGGAAAGAGTAGATAGCGTTACGGATAACGGTGTTCGACGTCCATACATTACCGGACGACGTTCGAGCTACGCCATCGAAAATCGTCGTCAAGATCAACTGGATTGGAATTCAGGCGTTACGATCAACGCATTGCTCACAAATAATCTCAGATTAAATGCCGGCTTGACATATCGCTGGAACCGCACACATTACTTCAAAGAAATGTTCGATCTTTTAGGCGGAGAATTTTGGATTGATGTCAACCAATTTGCCGAACGTGCTATTGAAGGTGGTGGCAGTGATGATGGTGGCGATGACGGCGGGGGAGGAACACCTGTCGGAGATAGAATTCAAAACGACTTGAACAATCCTAATCGAGTCGTAAGAGTGGGTGACATTTATGGGTACAGCTATTTTTCTTTCACACAAAGAGGATCCGCTTGGGCTAATGCAAATATGTCTATCGGTAGAGACTTAGAGGTATATGTAGGAGCAGATATCGGATTCACATCGTTTCACAGAGAAGGTTTGTTTAGAAATGGATTATTTACGAGTCGCGATGAGCATGGAAATTTCATTGATAATTCTTATGGAAGATCTAACACGTACTCGTTTTTGAGTTATACGTTGCAAGCAGGTTTGAATTATCAAATCGGACGACCACACCTCATCAGTGCAAACGTGTTTTTCGGTCAAAAGCCACCGTTTTTTAGAGATGCTTTCCTTTCGCCAAGAACACGAAATTCAACCGTAGATAATTTAACACCGGAACGGATTTTTTCGACAGACATCATTTATAGCTTTCGTTTACCCGGAGCGAGATTCCGTGTAGGTGTGTTTTATACCGAAATTCATGACAGAAGCAGGGTGAGATCATTTTATGACGATGTATTGCGAACCATGAGTAATTTTGCGATGAGCGGAATCTCTCAACGCCACATAGGCGTAGAATTTGGTGGAGAAGTACATGTTTGGAACGGTATTTCGCTTAGAAGTGCAGTCGCATTCGGAGACTACAGATTCACATCAAATCCTCGACTCACACTAACTGAGGACAATAGTGACAGAACACTTGTAGAAAATCAAACGGTATACTTTGACGGATTTTTTGTGTCGGGAACGCCGCAGTTGGCATCCGTGATCGGCATCGAATATCGTGCCAGAGGAGGTTGGTGGGTAGGCACAGATTTGGCTTATTACGATTTTGCGTTTATTGATATGAATCCGCGTCGTCGCATGTCGGATGTTGGGGCAGATCTCACTTGCCCGGAAGAGCGTGCCAATATGACCCGACAAAAAAAGTTCACTCCCGGGTTTGTCCTCAACGCCAATTTCGGAAATTGGTGGTCTTTACAAAACAGAAGGTATCAACTTGGTGTCATGTTTTCGGTTAGCAATATTCTAAACAACCAAAACATGCAGAGCGGCGGCTTCGAACAATCACGCTTGAGACACGACAGAATAAACGACAACTACCATCCTTTTGCACCAAGATTATTCTACATGCCCGGCACATCATTTTTCCTTAACGTATTTTTCAGATTTTAGATATGAAAGCAATAAAAAACCTCAGCCTTCTTGCGCTTATCGCAGTAATGTTCACCGCGTGTTTCAACTTTGATGAGCCGGAACGATTTGAACCAAGAGAACCATCTGACCGTTCGAAAATCATCACCATTGATTCTCTCAAACGAATGTTGTGGGACTTGCCAAACACGTTCAATCCAATAGGTCAAGCTTGGGAAGCTACTGTTCACGCTGCTCAAATTCCGTACGATGTTTATATTCAAGGACGAATAATTTCTGATGACAGAGATGGAAATTTTTTCAATCAGATACTCATTCAAGACGAAACAAGCGGAATCAATGTGAGAATAGGACGAACAGGATTGTACAATTTTTACAGACGTGGACAAACCATCTATGTGAGAATGCAGGGTTTAACACTTGCTTTCCGCAGAGGCATGTACGAAATTGGCGATGGACCGGATCAAGGTTATTGGTCTATTCCACGAACAAGTAATCCGGCGAATTTTCCAACCACAGCAATCACTGTGCCGGCGTTTATCGATCACCATATTTTAGCAGGAGCACAAGTACAAGCTGGCGACATGCACATTTCGCCACAACTTATAACCCTTGATACGTTTCCAAGAATGACCGTAAGTGATGGCCCGAGATGGCATGTTCCAAACAACGGAAGATACAACATGACGCTGGGAAAATTGGTGCGAATCAACAACGTGAGACATGTCGGAGTCAATGATTTTTTCGGAATGTTTTGGGAAACTCTCGAAGGAAATACTGTTCCTGAACAGATATCTTTGAGGCTTGACGAGGAATACTTGCAAAATAATCCAATTCGCACATGGGCACTCAATGCACAAGACGCATCAAGAATAATGTTTCGTGCATATTTAGATCAGACGTTTATTGGATATAGAAGAGCACCATCAGGGTCAGGATTAAGCGTAACCCAAGTGTTTGAAGAAATAGAAACAGGCGAACTAATTAGAGTTAGAACGAGCGGTTTTGCACGTTTTGCAGGAAATACAATACCGGAAGGTCCGATTGATCTTATAGGTGTGTTATCGCTTCACACCGACAGACACGGGTCTTGGTTTGGACGTGGTTCCGGTGATTTTCCGGATTATCTAATTGCAATTCGTGATTTGAGAGATGTAATAATAATGCCATCGTCTCCATAAAAACCCAACCTCAAGAATTTAATCTCCATGAACAGTAAAAAAGTATTATTAGTTGATGACGAGCCGGATATCCTGGAATTTCTAAAATACAATTTGGAAAAAGCCGAGTTCGAAGTAATTACTGCTAAAAACGGAAAAGAAGCTATTGCGTTGGCAGAAAAAGCAAACCCGGATTTGATCGTTTTAGATGTGATGATGCCGGAAATGGATGGTGTTGAAACGTGTCACGAACTTCGAAAAATAGATAAACTTGCACAAACCTTGATTGTCTTTCTTACCGCGCGTGGCGAAGACTATTCGCAGATTGCAGGTTTCGGAGCAGGTGCCGACGACTATATCACAAAGCCTATCAGCCCGAAACTTTTTATCACAAAAATTAACGCTTTGCTCAAACGTTCTTACCCTGTTGAAAAAAGAGGGCTCAAAACGAAAACTCAAACCAGAGATATTGTCATTGACCGTGAAAGGTTTATCGTAATCAAAAACGGCGAACCATTTTCACTGCCGAGAAAAGAATTCCAACTGCTCGAACTGCTGGCTTCCAAACCCGGAAAAGTGTTTACAAGGCACGAAATTTTTAGCGAAGTTTGGGGCGACAATGTGGTTGTAGGCGACAGAACAATAGATGTGCATGTGCGAAAAATCCGAGACCGTTTGAACTTGGATACTATAAAGACTGTGAAGGGCGTTGGCTATAAATTCGAAGACGAGTGACCTTTAAAAAATACGTCAGTTCCAATCAGATTGCACTGATTGCTGCGGCATCGGTTTGCTTATTTAGCATCGGTTTGGCACTTATTCTGCAACACGTGCAATGGGCATATTGGCTCACAATATCGGCTGTTGTTGCTTTGTTTGTTAGTTCGTATTTGGTTTTTCAATTTTTGCTTAAAAAATTTGTTGAAAATCGCCTGAAAGTTATTTACAAAACCATTTATTCGAAAAAGAAAACACGAGACGATTTTTTGAAAATACATCGTGAACTCGGGCTTTCCGGCGTTGAACAAGAAGTTCAAAATTGGCTGTTGAAGCAAGAGGTGGCTTTAGAAAAAATGAAAGAAATCGAAGCCTATCGCAGAGAATTTTTGGGAAATATTTCACACGAATTAAAAACACCGGTTTTTAACATACAAGGCTATATTTCTACGCTTTTAGACGGAGCAATCAACGATCCGGACGTCAATCGAAATTATTTAGAACGCACCGAAATAAGCCTCGAACGCATGATTTCGATTATCAACGATTTGGATATTATTTCGCAATTTGAAAACAATCAAGTCGTACCACATTATTCGAAGTTCAATCTCGAAAATTTGATTAAAGAAGTCTTTGACGATTTTGAAATCAAAGCCAAAGAACGTGGTGTGCAACTTTCATTTAGAAACAAAACGAAATCAGAGCCGATAGTTTATGCCGACAACCAACAAATCAAACAAGTTGTTTCAAATTTAATTGAAAATTCAATTCGCTATCTCGACAAAGATGATCCGTACGCAAAAGTTACCATTTACGATATGCACGAAAAAGTTTTAGTGGAAATTTCCGACAACGGCATCGGCGTTGCAGAAAGCGATTTACCACGAATTTTCGAGCGATTTTATCGAACCGATAAAGCACGTTCTCGCGAAAAAGGCGGTTCGGGCTTGGGTTTAGCCATTGTGAGGCATATTATCAATGCTCACCATCAAAACATTTCTGCGAGAAGCACAATCGGAGAAGGTACAACGTTTGGTTTTACACTCGACAAAGCTAATCAATGACACACGGGCGTTTCGACTCCGCTCAACGACTGTGTGTTTCGGTGGCTGAGCGGAGTCGAAGCTGCCACTACCATTCTTTCACAACACGCCTTTCGGTACCGCCTTCGTTGTCTTGTAAAAGTACTTCAGCCATTGAGGTTCGACCATTTCGCATATAGGTCAATTGGATGGTTTCTCCCGGGCGAAGTTGTCCGATAATTTCGAAAAAATCACCGCCGGTATTAATAGGTCTTCCATTTATTTCCATCATAATATCGCCAACTCTAAGTCCTGCGACTTCAACAGCACCGCCCGGAGTAATGCGTTCGATACGCAAACCGTCCATATTATTGAAGTTATTATCTTCGTTGGCTTGATACATCGGAACAAACAAAAGTCCTAAAAATGCCCGTTGCACCTCGCCAAACGTGCGTAAATCTTCACTCACTTTTCTCGCAGTATTGACCGGAACAGCAAATGAATATCCCGAAAACGCTCCGCTTGGCGTTGCGATTGCAGTATTGATACCGATTAATTCGCCGTATAAATTGACCAAAGCACCTCCGCTGTTTCCTCGATTTACGGCTGCGTCGGTTTGAATAAACGACTCAATCGGAGGACCGCCTCCGATCGCCGCCATACGTCTCGATATGATGGGGATGTTTCTTGCTTTTGCACTAACAATTCCTGCAGTTACGGTCGAATTGAGATTAAACGGATTTCCAACAGCAAGCACCCATTGTCCAACTCTAACTTCATCGGAATTTCCAAATGTTAGATAGTTTAAATTTTGAGCATCAACTCTCAACAAGGCAATATCTGTCGAGGGGTCTGAACCTACAATGGTTGCAGGGAGTGTTCTTCGATTGTTAAATGTTATTTCAATTCTTTCGGCTCCTTGTATCACGTGATTATTCGTAATGATATACCCGTCGGGCGAAATCACAACTCCTGAGCCAAAGCCCTCTACACGTTGTGGCGAGCGTGGTGATCGTGCGGACGGTCGTCCGAAAAAATGTTCAAAAAATCCAAAATAATCGTCATAAAATCGAGGTCTGACCAAAAACTCCGACTTAACGTGAACGACCGCATTGATCGAGCGTTCGGCAGCATCTTCAAAACTTGGAAGGTTTCCCGACGACATTGGTCTGACGGCCGGCGTTCGAGGTTGTGGATTTTCGGACAACGTGTGCTGGGTTGTTTTTGCAAAAATCCTCACGGAAAACAGGGATACACTAACGCTGATCAATATGATAATCAAACTGAAAAGCAAGATTTTTTTGTTCATAAGCGTTGCTTTTTATTTTTGTTACCGCAAAAACTGTTCCAAACCGACAAAAAAATGATAAAACTCATAAAGTTTAATAAGCTCGAAATCCGCCATGTTCGAATTCAATAAAATTTCGTATCTTTGCAAAGTTTATGAACAAACAACCATTTGAAATAAGTCTTAAAGCTTTAGAGCCTGCTGACGTTCCAACGTTGTTGAAATGGGAGAATAATCAGAGTGTTTGGACTATAAGCGAAACAGTAGAACCGCTTTCTAAATACAAATTGGACACCTATATCAAGCAAACACTGACGTTTGACGTGTTCGGGCTTCGTCAGTTGCGGCTGATGATTCACCGAGTTTTCGATTCGAGTTTAGACATTACAGAACCAATTGGAACGATTGATTTATTTGAGTTTGATCCTATTAACAAACACGCAGGAATCGGTATCATGTTGCTTAAAGAGCACCAAGGACAAGGCATTGGAAAGATCGCTCTCGACCAATTTTTGGTCTATTGTTTTGAAAGATTACAACTCCATTCGGTGTATGCAAATATTTCAGAAACGAATATCAACAGCATAAAGTTTTTTGAAAACTACGGTTTCAAAAAGGTCGCAGAATATAAGGAGTTTCTTTATGAAAACGAAAAATTTGTGTCACAATTAACTTATCAATTCATTAACACGTCATTGCGAACTGCGAAGCAGTGAAGCAATCCAAAAGTCAATAAATAGCTTCGCTACGCTCGCAATGACGACAACAAAACAACAGAAAACTCTATGATTCGCGTTAGATTTGCCCCAAGTCCTACCGGACCACTCCACATCGGCGGTGTTCGCACTGCCCTTTTCAACTATTTTTTTGCTAAAAAACATGGTGGAGATTTCGTACTTCGCATTGAAGATACTGACAGTTCTCGGTTTGTTCCGGGCTCAGAAGAATATATTATTGAATCGTTCAAATGGCTCGGCATAAAGTTTGATGAAGGTCCGCATGTGGGTGGAAACTACGGCCCTTATCGACAATCGGAACGCAGGGATTTATACCGCAAATATGTGGATGAACTTTTATCAAAGGGTTTGGCATACTATGCTTTCGATACTCCGGAAGAACTGGATGCAATGCGTGCCCGCTTGGAAGCCGAAAAGGCTCCGAGCTTGCAGTACGATTCGTCAACACGTTTAACGATGAGGAATTCGCTGACAATGCCTCGTGATGAAGTAAAATTTCGTTTGGACGGTGGCGAGCAATATGTAGTTCGAATAAAAATCGAACCGAACCAAACTATTGTTGTGAATGATTTGATTCGTGGCCAAGTTGCTGTAAATTCAAGCCTTTTGGACGATAAAGTGCTTTGGAAATCCGCCGATGGTTTGCCTACTTATCATTTGGCAAACGTTGTGGACGATCGAAAAATGAAAATCACGCACGTTATTCGTGGTGAGGAATGGCTGCCTTCGGCTCCGCTGCACGTTCTGCTTTACCGCTATTTGGGGTGGGAAGATACCATGCCGAAGTTTTCACACTTGCCGCTTTTGTTAAAACCCGATGGAAATGGAAAGTTAAGCAAGCGCGACGGCGACAGACTTGGATTCCCTGTATTTCCATTGGAATGGACAGATCCGAAGACCCTCGAAGTTTCGTCCGGATTCCGAGAAATGGGCTATTTCCAAGAAGCCGTAATCAATATTCTCGCACTTTTAGGTTGGAATGACGGAACCGAACAAGAAGTTTTCTCGACAAACGAATTAATTGAAAAATTTTCCCTTGAACGAGTAAGTAAACACGGCGCAAAATTTGACGTGCAAAAAAGTGTTTGGTTCAATCACCAGTATCTGACAAAAACAAGTACAGAACTGCTTACCGACTTGTTTATTCCGTTCATGCATGCCAATGCAACCGTACCCATTTTTGAACGAAAAACATTAGAAAAAATTGTTGACTTAGTCAAAGAGCGCGTCAATTTTGTACATGAAATTTGGGGTCAATCGCATTTCTTTTTTATCACTCCGACAACTTATGACGAAGCTGTTGTGAAAAAGCGCTGGACATCTGAAACACCTGACATTCTTGCAAGATTCGCGGATTTATTGAAAAAAGAACCCGATTTTTCTTCGGAAAATTTAGAAAAAGTCATAGCCGATTTTATTAAATCCGGCAACTACAACATGGGGCAAGTAATGAGTTGCTTACGACTTTGTTTGGTCGGCGCGGCAATGGGGCCGCATCTCAACGATATCATGGCGATTATCGGCAAAGAGGAAGCCATTCACAGAATACGAACAGCGACAACAACAATCAGTGGTTAATGATTAATGGTTAATGATTACGATTGGGCAAAGCCATTAATCACTAACCATTAACCATTATTCAGCACCCCCGGGCGGATTCGAACCGCCATCGCCAGAACCGGAATCTGAAATTCTATCCATTGAACTACGGGAGCAAAAGCGATTGCAAAGATACAAAAAAAAATGAACTTTTTTTGGTGTTTTCAGCTTTTTTTTGTATTTTTGCCAAATCATACTAAAACCAACCATGTTTTCGGTTCTCATATCAGTCTATCATAAAGAAAAACCTGCTTTTTTGGAAGCTTCGCTGTCAAGCATTTTTGAGCAAACACTCTTGCCAAACGAGATTGTAATTGTGAAAGATGGCAAATTATCCCCCGAGTTGGATGCTATTTTGGATCGCTGCCAAGCAAATTATCCCGACATTGTCAAAATTAACAGTCTGCCTGAAAATCTTGGTTTAGGGGTGAGTTTGGCATACGGACTCGAACGCTGTTCAAACGAATTAGTTGCCCGAATGGACACTGATGATATTTGTTTGCCGTTTCGTTTCGAAGAACAATACAATATGCTGATGAATCACCCTGAATTGGATTTGGTCGGCTTCAACATTGCCGAATTTGAATATGACCCGAACATTATTCATTCATATCGCAAACTTCCCGAAACATCCGAAGAAATCTATAAATTCGGGAAACGTCGTAGTCCGGTTAACCATGTTTCTGTAATGTTTCGCCGGTCAAAAGTTTTACAAGTAGGTAGTTACGGACGCTTAGGGGTCAATAAAGGTATGGAAGACTACTATTTGTGGATGCGTATGTTGAACGAAAATATGCAGTTTTACAATATTCAAAAAGTGGGTGTGCTGTGTCGCATTGGAAATGACATGATCAGTCGCAGACATGGTTTTTTGTATTATCGCTTAGAATTGGGCTGCTTTGCAAAAGGTGTCAGAATGGGGTATATCTCGTGGTTTGATTTTTTTGCAGCAGCTGCTTTGCGAGGTGTTATACATACCGCACCAAAGCCTATGACAAAATGGTTTTACAATCGTTTCTTAAGACAAAAACAAAATGGATAATTTCTCTTGGATAGCGCTTTTTTCGGTTCTTGGGGCAACTTTGACTTCAGGAATCATTGTCCTATGGACGATTCCTACGATCAACTACATTGCCAGAACGAAGGGACTTCTGAATGCTCCGGGTGAGCGCACTTCGCACCGGTACAAAACTCCAAACCTCGCCGGAATTTCTATCTTTTTTGGAACGATTGTCAGTTGTTTGTTTTTCATCCACAGTGATCTTGACATTTTCAGAATTGTATACTTAGCTTCAATTATCATCTTTTTTGCCGGTCTTAAAGATGATATTCTTATTCTTACGCCTTGGAAAAAACTGCTTGCCCAATTCGTTGTTGCAACCTTAATTGTTATGGCAGATGTACGCTTCACTCAGATTTTCGAACTTTTCGGCATAGATCAGTTTGGTGAAATAGTATCCTTTGTCATAACTATCGTATTCATTGTTGGAATTATCAATGCCGTCAATCTCATCGATGGTATTGACGGGCTGGTGGCATCCGTCGGAACTTTGATATTAGGTTGTTTCGGACTCTTTTTTTTCATCAACGGAATTTACACTTGGGCTATTTATTGTGCCGGTATGATAGGAGCGTTAATAGCATTTTTTCAATACAATGTGTTCGGACTTCGAAACAAAACGTTTATGGGAGATTCGGGTTCTTTATTGCTCGGATTAAGCATCGCCGTTACAACAATTATATTTTGGGAAGCCAACGCCGACAAAAGTCTTCCGCTGACTTTCGTTGGTGCACCTGCCATCACTTTGGCAATTATTATCGTTCCGGTATTTGATATGGCACGTGTGTTTGCTTATCGTATCATACGCGGCTTGTCGCCATTCTCGGCAGATCGAAACCACATCCACCATCGAATTGTCGATATGGGTTTTACACACCTTCAGACATCGCTGATCATTTTAGGACTCAATATGCTGGCGATTGCTGTTGCCCTCCTTCTGGACTTATTTCTGGGTCCGCTTTGGATAATAGCAGCTATATCTGCATTGACCTTCCTTTTTGTGCTTGCGATGAATAAAGTTTACAAGAAGAAAAAAAAGATGATGGGGGGGGGAGTAAATAGCTGATTGTAAATAACTATGACTGAATGTCTTTTACATTGAGTTGAATCGTGACTCTTCCGTTCCACTCGTTTTCTTCGAGTTGATAAGCCACGCTGAAAGGGTTTCCGCTTTTAACCAAAACTTCTTGATCAGCTTGTTGAAACGCAATTCCATCTACAGGAAAACTTGGTTTGTTTTGTTGGACTAATGAAAGTTTGAGATGTTTTTGTCCTACTATTTTTGACGATCCGGTGTCCACAACACTGCGTGTTTCAAATATCGGATTGGGGTTGTTTGTGCCGAACGGAGCAAATTTTTTAAGTTTTTCAAAAAACGCTCGATTGATATCACCAAAATCAAGTTCTGCATCAATTTCCACTCTCGGAATAAGCATACTTTCAGACATCTGCGTAGCAGCTATTTGCTCAAATTTTTCAGCAAACGCTTGAAAATTATCTTCTTTAATGGACAATCCCGCAGCATATTTATGACCGCCCCAATGTTCGATTAAGTCGCTGCACGCCTCTATTACCGAATAAATATCAAAATCTTTAATCGATCGTGCAGAACCTGTAATCAATTCGCCGGATTTGGTAAAAACAATCGTCGGGCGGTAATAAAATTCCGTCAAACGCGACGCCACAATGCCTATCACACCTTTATGCCACGAAGGATCATAAACCACCGTAGTTTTTGCTGATTCGGAAATTCGCCCTGAGTCGAAATGTGCTAAGGCTTCTTCGGTTGCTTTAGCATCGAGAAGTTTGCGTTCTTTGTTGTACTCATCAATTTCCTTGGCAAAAATTTCGGAGCGCTCAAACGTATCGCTGAGCAAAAGCCTAACCGCGTTTTTTCCACTCTCCATACGACCGGCGGCATTGATGCGCGGACCAATCAGAAAGACCAAATCAGAAATGGTCAACTCTCTGTTGAAGTATAAATCAGGATTGCCTTTACCGCTTTTTACTACGTTCGAATATTTCAAGATCGACTCAAATGCAGGACGCGGTTTGCTGTTGATTTGTTTCAAACCATAATGTGCCAGAATACGATTTTCGTCTGTAATCGGCACCACATCCGAGGCAATGCTGACCACAACCATATCCAAGTATTCGTAGATTTGTTCTTCCGGAATACCGTATGTTTGAGAATAGGCTTGAATAATTTTGAAACTAATGCCGCAACCCGAAAGATGTTTGTAAGGATACGGGCAATCCGGACGCTTCGGATCCAAAACCGCATATCCCGCAGGAATAACATCTCCCGAACGATGATGATCGCCCACAATTACATCAATCCCTAAGCTGTTGGCAAGGTCGATTTCCTTGTTGGCTTTAATACCGCAATCCAATGTGATTATTAGTGTAAAATTATGCTTCTTTGCATATTCAACTGTGGTTTCGTTTAGTCCATAGCCGTCGCTGTAACGATCCGGAATGCGGTACTCAATTTGACGTATGCTCGAATCACTTGTTATGTCTACACCCGGTTGTTTCGACAAAAAAGAATACATCACGGCAACTGCAGTTGTTCCATCAACATCATAATCTCCGAAAACCAAAATACGCTCCTTGTTCTGCAAAGCCCTGTGGATACGCTCTACAGCCTTATCCATATCTTTCATCAAAAACGGGTCGTGAAGTTGCGAAAGCTTGGGGTTGAAGAACAAATCAGCCTCTTCAACGGACATAACACCCCTTTGAACCAAAAGATTAGCCAAAGTGTGGTCTATCTTTAGTTCATTCGCTAACCTGTCAACAATTTCACTATTAACCTGTTCCCGCCTTACCCATTGCTTTTTCATTTAATTTTTCCTTGTTTCAGACCACAAAGATACGGAAAAAAATCAAAACGCCAAACATTTTGTTATTTTTATCTTTTTAAAACTTTTTTAAAATTTTGTTTATGTGTGTTTTATGGTGAATTTTTGCTAAAAATCACCATAAAAGTTGGTAAATACAAAAATTATTCGTATCTTTGTGCCATTTTGTAGCAATCTTTTTGAAATACATAACAAATATATAACGATAACTTAATTTTCAAAACATAGAAAAACGAATACAATATAAAAAAAAACAAACATGAAAAAACAATTACAACAAAATTGTAAGAGCTGGCCAAGCTTTGCTCTTATGTTCATGATGTTCGTGATGTTTTTGGCGCCCCAAACGGTGCTGAATGCGCAGACGAATGTTACTATCACCTTGGGCGAGAACTCCAGAGTGGTGATTATGGGCGATTCCGTAACCTTTAATGTTGGATTAGTCGCCGACGCTACCATTAACACAGGTGTATTACAGGTAGAAGTGCCCGCAGGCTTTGCGTTGTTGGAAACAACTCCCGGCTTTATTGCAGGCAGTTTGAGTCCCGACGGACGTACAGGGCGCGTAGCTCGACCGCTGAACAACCTCGTACCTGTAACTCACTCTGTGTTTGTGAGGGGACTTTGCGATGCGGCAACAGCTGAGCCCATCGTGGCAAATCGTGTGGTAAGGTTCAGCTATTTTCCGAATGATGTAGAGGCAGCACCTCTTGCAGAAGCTCAAACGGCTCCCATTCAGAATTTCTCTAATCCGCTTCTTCTCACGACCTTTACCGCCGGTTCTCAAACGGTCACTACGAACGTGGAGACCATCGGAAATAGAATTATTCAAATACAGCAAACTTTAGATGGTGCGCATGTGAACGCTATTCAAGTAACAGCTGCTGTGAGCAATTCTGCTATCTTTACGATTCACCGAATTGAAGGAAGTCGTAACGCAGGCGGTCCATGGGTTCCGCTTCCCAACGTAGTTATAACTGACATTGCAGGTGGCTTCCAATACATTGTTACGCGCGAAAACGCTTTTTCTGTGATTGGCGGCTATGCCGGCAACAACTTAGGCTGGGGTGAATCTTTATTTTTACGCGAAGTTGTTACCATATCGCAATACAGTAATACAGTTAATATAGACTATACGTTTGCTATAGGAGACGGAGTTAATTTCTGTGCTATTCAAACTTTAGCCAATGGTAGGCTGACATATGTGTCAACGCCACCTCTTCCCGGCCCTACTACTACTCCTGTTTTTACCAATATAAGCAGAACAAATCCTACTAGTCCGACCAATCATGGCGTGTTCGTTCGCGAAATACAGAACAATTCACATCAAACCGGAACTATTCCTGCCAATGCCGACACTGCAAGACTTTTGGGTATACGTACGCGGGAAGCAATAAGCATCGGCTCCGCTGCCGCAGCAAGAAGTCTTACGGTTACAAGTGCCGCAGTAGGTAACGCTACTTATATGAGATATATAGGAGGAAATAGAGGAGCATTCCTTATAAATCCTAACGGAACAGCAGCCGGACCTGTTGTCGCCGGTGTTGTCGATACTATTTGGATTCCGATGACAAATGTCTCTACCGTAGCAGGCAACGAAATTTGGGAGGTTGATTTTCGTCAATTAACCAATCCCGCTTTGGCGGCATACTACGAAGCAGCCGGTTTGCGAGATTACTACGGTGTCGGTAGGTGGGCAGATGTTCTCCGAGGCGGAAGAGTACGCTACGGCATCATTTGGAATGTTAATTTCGACCGTCTGACTGATCCTGGTCATCCTGCTCATGTTGCTTGTGGTCCTGCTACCGGCCCTACAAGTCCGGCAGCATTGATGCCCGATGCTTCGGAAAGTTCAAGGTTGTTCTTCACTAATTTCCATGGAACCTCAATAGATCATCAAGGCACAGCAGCGCGCGTTGCTCCTACTACCAACAGTGCAACCACTTTTAGACAGACAGGAACATGGGGTTATAACGCCATTACAAATCCTCGTATTCTTCCACTTAACTTTGGCCCCACCACCCCGGGCACTTTGACTTTCAATGTTACAGCCACGACAACAACAGGTGCCAGTTTTCTTTCCGCTGCGGCATCAATAGGTGCTACGGGCACAAGCGATTTGTGGGTAACCATTACACTGCCTGCGGACATGCATTTCAACAGTACTGCTACACCTGCTTTGGTGGTAGCTGGTGCCACTGTGCCATTAGCCAGCATTGAGATAGTAAATCCTCGAACAGTAAGATTCAGGCGTACTACTCCTGCTGCTTATACAGTTTCAATTGCAGTGGTAGCAAATGGAACTATTATTCCCGAAAACCAAAGACGAGTTGAAGTATCTCATGAACTCGATTACGGAAGAACAGGAGCAGTGATGCCTCGCTTTGGCTGTCTTACGAGTCCGGAGATCGAATATGTTGTGCTTACAGCGCCTTGCACCAGATTCACTTGGGTTGGTATGTTAGAAGAAGGACGTGGTTTCTACGTGGAGCGCACAAGCTTTGGTTATACCGATATAACCAGAACCACAAGAGTAACCGATGTAGAAGACGCCAGATCTCGAGGATTCAACTTGAGAGCTTTAGATGCTCATGATAATTTCACCTTGCGGGCGCATATAAGAGCTGTTAATAATACGAGCATCACGCCAACCGAGGAGTTAAGGCTGGCTGTTACATGGAGGGCAGACCAAAACTTTTTTGGAGCAGAACCGGGCAGACCACAAGGTGCTTCTCTGTATATCAACGATTCGCCAACGGGTATCGATATTGCTCCTGCCAGCGTGAGTTGGACAACCACCGGTGTAAGTGTAAATATCGCACCTTATTTGAGAAATAATGGGCACATCAATTTGCAGGCAAACGATTCAATAAGATTAGAAGTATATGGACGAACAAATGCAACCGCTTCGAGAGTGCATGTGACAGATCCGGTACTGAGATTAATGTTATATGAAGGGAGTATACCATCTTGCGGTCCGAGACTGGAGCAATTTTACGTTTACAACTCTACATTCAATGCTAATAATGCGTCCGGCACTACCGGATTCGTCCATAACGTTGCCCACAATAGTGTGGTGGTTATAGACAGAACAACAAGTTCCGGTACAGGTACTTTACCAATACTGAATTATAGACCTTTACTGACAGGCGGCGAGTATCGTCCAAATGTTACCGACTGGTCGGAGATTGTGGCAACCTTCCCTCTTCTTTTAGAAATCAACAGTGTACGAGTTGAACTTACCGGTGCTGCCGGTGTGATAGGCAACCAAACTGCAAGGACACTTACTGCCACAGAGTGGTCAGTTGAATATTCAAACGGAAACACCATTCTGCGAATATATACCCCTCCCGGAGATATAATGGCAGAGCTTAGAGGACACGGCTACCGTATCCTTGCCAATGCAAGAGTTATCAATTACGCTAGTCCCGGCACTACTGTAGCACATACTTCTACTGTTGGTATTAGCAGGACAATAGATGCCTCTTACACCACGGGACACACAACTGAAAATCCAACAACTGTAACTTTAGCTTCTGCTAATTTTGTGACAAACCATACGCCATACAACGTTCGTATTTTGTCCCCTACTCCGCATGTTGTTCCACTTGGTACAAGAGCAGAGTGGACAATTCGTGTTCACTTGCAGAATAATTGGACATACATTCCCCACTCGTGGATATCCGTACAGGTTCCTCCCGGTGTAACGCCGGTAGAGCTTCGTCGTGCTTCCACCAATTTGCCTGTTGCTGCTTCATTTGAGCAATATGCCCCAAATAGATACTGGATCCAAATAGGCAATGTAAACGTTTCGGCCGGTGCAAATGGTTTTGAAGATTTTATTCTTTCTTGCTCTTTTGCAAACTGCGATGACACTCAGCATCTTACGGTTAGGTATGGCATGAGTAGAGTTGCTTTCCCGCTTGATCCTATACGGGGTTTTTACCAGTTTGATAGCGTGGAACGTATTCCGTTAGGAATACAGACTATCCCTATAAGTTTTACTCCTCCTGATCTACCTATTCATTTTGCAGGTTTTGTTAATCATGAACCGAATCAGGCAGGCAACACCAATACCTTTTGCGAGCCGGTGACATTTCAGGCTAGATTCAGCAACGCTTTAGCAACCGAGGTTAGTGATTTGGAAGTTCGTGTAGACCTTGACGATTTTGAATTGCAAGGCTTCCGTTTCCATGGCACTTTTGTTCCTCAAGTTAGGTTTGGCAGCGGCCCATGGGTTGATGCTGCAAGTGCTTCTGTAAACAACAGAGTTTTGAGCATTAGGCTTGACGACAGCCGCAGTTTGACCGGCTTTGGTACTGCCAATGCTGTTGCTGAGGTTCGCTTTCAGCTGTTTATGACCTGCGGGATACAAAACGGCCTGCAGATTCCTGTGACGCTCTTGGGCAACAGCCCTTGCGGTGAAACTCATATAGAGAGGGTTGTTACCACTTATCAGCTTCGTATCTTCGGCCTTCAGCCTCCTCCCGTGTATTGGATTCAAAACTTATCGCTAACTATCGACCCGATGACGGGTGGTGATGGTGCAAGCGGTCTTATGAATTTAAGAGGTACATTTGTACAGGCAGGAGCTGCCGCAGATAACGTTTACGCTATCATAGACCTTCTACCCAATACGGAGTTAGAAGAGGTAATAATGCCGAGTCTTAACTTTACTCAAAACGGCAGACGTTTGACAGCTTCGCTTCCTAATACTACGGCTATTGGTTCGGTATTTGAATTCAATTTACGCTTACGTCCTGTCAATATTGCGGATTGGACTACGGATACTTCGTATGTTTTTATTCGTACAGGGCTGAGCAACTGGTTGGAGTGCGAGGGTATGCTGTGCCAGATTTTAGAAATTGGTGTAGAAGACTCTGTGGCTGTTTCTATGATTAAATTAGAGGTTCGTCTCTCAGAGGAGATATCGGCTCGTAGCCGTTTTGGTTCTGAGACTACCGAACGCGTGGAGATTGAGGGATGGTTAGTGAATCATGGAGATGATGATGCCGGACGTTTGACGATGGAACTGGTGTTTTTCAACGGTGTTTATTACGAACCTATCCAAGGTGTGGTTAGCGGATTGTCAGTTGCTGGAGTTCCGGGCAATGACAGTATTCGTTTCACCATTGTTGCCAATGTTCCTTATTTCCAGGATGTTTGTAATATGGTTGTTCTTTTGCGCAAAGACAATATGGTTGTGGGTTCTTTCAATGCATACCTTGCAGAATCTTCGAGGACTTTTGTTGGAAATCCTGTTTACCAAATCACGCTTCAACCGGAGCCTATTTGCCAGATGGCAGTGGGTGTACCGATAGGAGATATGCCTATCCGCGGCTACAGCTACGTTTGGCATCCTGCTGATTTCTTAGACAGAGACAATAGAACTCAGGCACTCTTTAGCCATAATTTCAGAGATTTTCCATTTTTTAGCGATACGACGTTGATTTTTGAGAAGACCATTATTCGTCCTACCGGATGTCAGTCTATGGATTTTGTATTTGTTCAGTTGTTAGCTATGGCCTCTGTTCAAGAATTGGAAGACACCACGCTTTGCAGTGGCTCTCCTTTCCGTTTTGAGTTTTACGATCCAAACAATACAAGCAGTAATCCTACAACTTTTGTTTGGACGATAGATAATGGCCCAAGCGTGGGTCTTCCTTTGATGGGAACACAACCGGTTATAGACGTGGCTAGTGTCCGCAACTTTACCACACAGCCTATTGTGGTTAATGTTCAAGTTACGCCTCGCAGAAATGGCTGTGATGGTGTTACCGAGAGTTTCCTTATCACGGTTAATCCGATTCCGGCGTTGAGTTCGCCGCTTTATATGCCGTCTGTGTGTAGCGGAGAGCCGATTAATTATACGGCTCGCAGCCTCACAGGAGGAGCAACGTTTAGATGGGAGCGCATGGCTAATGCCGATATCACGCCTGCTCCGGGTCCGGAGGTAACGGGTAATGTTATCAGCGAAACGTTGACCAATACCTCTGAACTTCCTGTAACAGTTAGATACAGAATTACCACGTCGTTAGGCACTTGTGAAAGCGTAGAATATGTGGAAGTGATCGTCAGTCCTATTCCGGTTTTGAGCAGTTCGCTGATTCTTCCGGATATTTGCAGCGGTGACTTGTTTAACTACATGATAGAAAGCAACACGCCGGGTGCTAATTTCACTTGGATGCGTATGCCTAACGATAATATTGCCGAACCGGCATCATACGGTCATTTCATGCTTATCAGCGAGCACTTAACTGCTATAGGTTCGGATCCTGTTACGGTTGAATACAGAATTATTTCGGAAGTCAACGGCTGTAGAAATGATGTTGGTCAGATAGTTACCTTTACTGTGAATCCTTTGCCGCAGATTGTGATTACAGCGCCTTCTACACCTATAGCTATGGGAGTAGGTAATGAGAAAGAAGTAACGGCAACCGTTACAGGCGGTGATCCTTCAACCTTTACATGGACCAGCAGCAACACAGATTTTGCTACTGTAGTTCCTGATGCGGTTGATCCTTCCATAGCGACCATCACAGCTTTGACTCAAAGTATTGTGTATATTACTCTAAGTGTTGAAAATCCGACAACCGGCTGCCAAAATTCGACCACGTTCATCGTGAATATAGGATCGGAGAATGTAGCTAAATTAAATTTGGCTGCGGGTGCTCAGTCGCAAGTTTGTAACTTAGGAAGAACTACATTAGAATTGTCTATTACAGGTGGAACTCCGCCGTTTACAGTACAGTATACGGATGGGGTCACCAACTTTACCTTGCCGCCGGTTCATACGTCGGTATTACGCTTCCAGGTAGATCCTCCTGCAAATGCAGGCAATGCGAGAGAAACGCATACTTACAGCTTGGTAAGTGTAATTGACAACAACGGACAGGTGGTGAGCGTAGCAGGTACCGCAGTAGAGATAGAGGTACTTCCGGTAGTACAAATTACCAATGTGGCGGCATTGGCAGGAGAATACTGCCAAGATGAAAAAATCATCACAGATGCTTTTGCAACCAACGTTGGTACCTCCAATGTGAATTTCATGTGGACAAACAGCAATCTGACAATCGGGCTGCCGGCTTCGGGTACCGATAATCTGCCTGCGTTTACGGCAAGAAATGAAAGTTTCCAGTCCATCAACGGAACAATCAGAGTAACACCGCTCTATGTAGACCAGATTTCATGTCCGGGCACACCTGAATCGTTTGTAATCACGATTCATCCTCAGCCGGAGTTCACTGTGGTAGATCCAAGACCTATTTGCAGCGGAACTGAGATTGATTTTGTTGCTCAACAAGCAAGCCTCATACAAGGGTTAAGACCATTAGGCAGCACAGTTGTATTCTACAGCGATGCCGATGGTGCTAATCCGATAGTAGGAGTTGTAGCTCCGACCGTAACAACTACTTACTATGTTCAAGCAACTTCGTTACACGGTTGTGTAAGCGCTATTGAAGAAATCTTGGTGGAAGTAGTTCAGACGCCGGGAATTGATCCTGTGGCAGATGTTTCCGTATGTGATAATGATGTTTTAAACATCACATTTACAGGAAATAAGCAGGGTGCAACCTATTTGTGGAGCACAGTAAGTGTTAATCCTAATTTCATAGGTTTACCAACTGCAGGTCGTAATTCCATCAGCAGCACTTTGAGAAATAATACGGACGAGCCTCAATTCAAAACAATAGAGGTGTATTCTGAATTTTTTGCTAGTGCTAGTGGTTTGACCTGTATAGGAGATACAATCCAGTTTGAAATCAGACTCAATCCAACGCCGAGGCTGCAAGGCAGCTCGTGGTTGCCGGCTGTTTGCAGCGGAGAGCCTATTGAGCATCTTTTAGAAAGCAGAACCCAAACGGCAGCTGTTGACATTACTTGGGCACGTCAATCAAACCCTGATATTTTTGAAACTCCGGGATTTGGTGCATCTGTGATAGCAGAGGTCAACGGGTTGACCAGTAGGGCCCATGACATAGCCATTGTAACTTACAGAGTAGAGCTTAGTATCGACGGATGTTCGAATGTAGAATATCTGAATATGCAAGTGCTTCCGGTACCAAACGTGAGCAATGCTGTTTTGGAAGAGAGAGTGTGTAGTGGCGAGAGAAGTTCTCCGGTTCGCTTAACATCGGATGTTTGGGGTACACAGTTTGAATGGACAGCGACTGCTTCTTCAAGCGATATCACCGGATTTACTGCGAGCGGACAAGGTAATATACCGGCTCAAACTCTGTTCAACACAGGACAGAGCGAAGGAACGGTAATCTATACGATTGTTCCTGAGCTTGGACATTGCAGTGGAGATGCCGTAGAGTTTGTAATTCAGGTAGATCCTCTGTTGAGAATCACGGCTCTGAGCGAAGATGTAAACATCTGTTCGGGAGACAGCGTAACGCTATCGGTTGAAGCTATCGGATCAGACCTTACTTTCCAATGGTATCGCAACGATAGACCAATATCAAACGCCCGAAATTCGGAGTTTGCAATCACTAATGCCGCAGCAAACGCAGGAGATGAATACTTTGTAATTGTCTCGGGAAGTTGTGGAGTTGAACAAAGTGAAACAATCATCGTAAGGGTGAACTTAGGTGGACGAATTGTTGTCAGATGGGATGATGTTATCTTGGTAGACAACGAACAAGGGGATATCGTCGGTTTCCAGTGGTATAGAAATGGCGTGAGAATCTCCGGAGCTACAGGTCAGTGGTTCCATCAACCGGGCGGTTTGGACGGTACCTACTCAGCAAGGCTCACAATGGCAGACGGCAGCATAATGTTTACGTGCGATGAGACTTTTGTGCTGACGCAAGCACCTAGTCCTGCCAGCTTGGAAGTGTCGCCAAACCCGGTAGAGGCCGGAAGACAAGTCAATGCGGTGCTTTTGGACAGAGAAAACAATGACCCGGTGCGCGGCTTCTTGTACACCGTACAGGGAATGAGAGTACGAGAATTTACAACACACGACAGTGAAATTCTCATAGATACTCACAATCTTTCGGCAGGAATTTATATCCTGAGAGTCATAACCGCAGATGGTAATGTTCACACAGAGAGAGTAGTAGTACAACGATAATACGTTTCGGAAAATCCCTTCTCCACAACAGGTGGAGAAGGGAAACCGATAAAAAAGCTTAACAAAAAAAAATCAAAAAAATGAAAAAGATAATTATAATCGCAATGTTATTGCTTGGTAGTTCTGCACTATTTTCTCAAGAAAGGGGACACTATGTGAGTGTTGGAGGAACTCTGGGCTCTTCAGGATTAAGATACACCGTCCCGAACGGGAACGTCAGAAATGGTCTCGGCTTTGGAGGCCAATTAGGCTACTCATTTTTCTTTCATGAAAATATCGGAGTAGGAACAGGTATCGGCATAAGCAGATACCGCACAAATGCACGCATTAATGGAGACATGATTAGCCTGGGTATGTTGCAGAACAGCCATGATGATGAACACGAGCGGATTGCTATATTGAGAGATTGGCGAGAGCGCCAGACAAATTTGTTTTTTGAAGTGCCGCTACTGTTGCAATTTCAAACCAAGTTTGGAACCTATCAAACAATTGGTATGTATGCCAATTTAGGTGTTAGAATGCAAGTTCCGTTTGCCGGAAGATATCGAGTTACGGGCGGAAGTATCGAAAATCAAGGGTTGCACCTGCAATGGGGAGAAGATAAACCACCTTTTGCCAATCTGCCGGGTCGATTTGATACAGACTATAATTTTAGACCAAACGGCGATTTTAGACTAAGAACAGGAGTTGCCGCAACAGCAGGAGTGGGACTGTTGATAGAATTTACCAGATCTTTAGATCTGATGGTTGGAGCGCAATTTGACTATGGTCTTAGAGACATTCAAAGAGATAGAAATGGTCCCATTGTATACATTAGCCCGGGGAACGTGAATCCATATCCGGCGAATCAATATCGCTCCCTGCTCGTTTCAGATAATATCGGAAGAGTGAGACCCCTTTCTGTCGGACTACACGTTGGACTGCGTTACAGATTAGGTGGATCTAACAGAGAAACCAGAGAAGAAATGAGACAAAGAAAGGCAGAGGAGCAAGCATTAAAAGAGGCATTGGCGCAAGCAGCGGCACAAAGAGCTGAAGCAGCGGCACAAAGAGTTCCCACAGAAGGAGAGCACGGACCCGAAGCAATTCGGAGAGCAGAAGAACTTGCCAATGAAGCCCTCCAGCGAATAGGAGATATACTTGCCGCAGCATTGGGAACAGATGGAAGAGTGGACAGAGTGACAGGAGAGGATGGCAGAGAGGCTCTGAGAGTGGAGCTCGAAGGAGATATATTGTTTGCAACAGGAAGACACAATCTTTCGCAAGGTTCAATGCTTGTGCTTGTGCCGTTTGTGCAAATATTGCAGGAAAATCCACAAGCATCCATTGATGTTTTCGGACATACAGACAATGTGGGAACATTGATGTACAACCAAAGACTTTCTACACGAAGAGCAAACTCTGTGGTTGATTTTCTTACAGACATGGGCGTAGATAGAAGACAAATCAGAAGAATTGTGGGCAGAAACTTCTCTGAACCTGTAGCCGATAACGCTACCGCAGAAGGAAGGGCTCAAAACAGAAGAGTAGAAATATGGATGTATGTCGATAGGTAATAATTGAAAGCCGTACAGATGCCTTATCGCGGCTATCAACGAAAAACGGAAAAACCATAGCGGGAAAAGAAAATTTCATAATCCGCTATGGTTTTTTTTCGTATCTTTGCACAATAATTTTACAATTTTTTACACTCAAATTTGACCATGCGCTACAAAAAAACAGAATTCTATGATCCGAAAACGACCAAGAAATTGGCGAAAAACTACGAATCTATTCTTTCGTTAATCGGCGAAGACCCCACTCGCGAAGGGCTCAAAGACTCTCCCGAACGGATTGCGCAAGCCATGTTATTTTTCACACAAGGTTATGAGCAAAATCCTGAAGAAATCATTAAGTCGGCTATGTTCACAGAAGACTACAAACAAATGGTTGTTGTAAAAGACATCGAAATTTATTCGCTCTGCGAACATCATTTGGTGCCGTTTTTAGGAAAGGCTCATGTAGCATACATTCCCAATGAAAAAATTTGCGGATTGAGCAAAATTCCACGAATGGTTGAGGCTTACGCCCGGCGTTTGCAGGTGCAAGAGCGATTGACCCGACAAGTCAAAGAATGTTTGCAAGAGACGTTGAATCCGCTTGGTGTTGCTGTTGTCATCGAAGCACAGCATTTGTGCATGTGTATGCGGGGCGTACAAAAACAAAATTCTATCACGACCACGTCGTATTTTTCGGGTGCTTTTTTGAATAGTGAATCTACACGAAACGAATTTATGCAACTTATTTCGTCAGACCTAATTAAGAGTTAACCGTCATTGCGAGGGAGGCACGACCGAAGCAATCCATAATCACACTGGATTGCTTCGCCTAACGGCTCGCAATGACGATTAAATAACTATTTTCCTATGAAAATTTTCATCGTCGGATACATGTACAGCGGAAAAACAACCGTTGGAAAACAATTGGCAAAAAAGCTGAATTGTGATTTTTTGGATACGGATGTGTTGTTCGAAACGCAATACCAAACCTCGATTCCGACTTTTTTTGCAGAACACGGTGAAGCAGAATTTCGATATGCCGAACGAAAATTTTTGGAAGATTTGCAAAGGTATCCGAATCCTGCAGTTATTTCGACCGGAGGAGGTTTGCCTTGTTTCAACAACAACATGGAGTTGATGAAGGAAATGGGAACGGTTGTTTACCTGCAAGCCTCTGTTGGAGCGGTTTACAACCGATTTGAAAAATCAAAAGTGCCACGCCCGCTTTTAGCAGGTTTGTCGAAAGACGAAGCCATTCAAAAAATAGAAAATCATTTAGCCGAACGTGAATTTTTTTACAAACAAGCCAATATCACGATTTCTGCGGAGGATGTGAGGATTGACTCGTTATTACAAGTATTAACAACGGTGCGTCATTCCCGCGAAGGCGGGAATCCCATAGAGCAAGGGGATTGCGGGCTAAGCCCGCAATGACGACAAAAAATCAGATTATGAATTTCAAAAAAGACATTATTCGTTCAGATTTTTCATTATGGCTTTCGCCGATGGAAGACGTTACAAACCCTCCGTTTCGCAGAATTTGCAAACGTTTTGGTGCAGATGTTTTGGTTACGGAATTTGTCAATTCGGATGCGATTGTTCGTAAGATAGATAAAAGTTTAATGAAATTCCAATATTCGAAAATGGAAAGCCCGCTTGCTATCCAAATTTACGGAAACACGGAAGATGTCATGATTGAAGCGGCAAAAATCGCAGCCGAGGCAAAGCCTGATTTTATCGATATCAATTGGGGTTGTCCGGTGAAAAAAATTGCCGGCCGTGGTGCCGGTTCGGGAATTTTGAGAGATGTTCCGAAAATGATTCGGATTACCGAAGGTATTGTGAAAGCCGTAAATCTGCCCGTTACCGTGAAAACACGCTTGGGCTGGGACCAACAATCAAAAATTATTGCTGATATTGCCGAGCAGTTACAAGATACAGGTATCGTTGGGTTGAGTATTCACGGACGAACACGTTGCCAACTTTACACGGGCGAAGCAGATTGGACACTGATCGGCGAAGTGAAAAATAATCCGAGAATACACATCCCAATCTTCGGAAACGGCGATGTAAAAACGCCCGAAGATGCATTGGAAATGAAAAACAAATACGGTGTGGACGGCATTTTAATCGGACGTGCAACCATCGGACATCCTTGGATCTTTAGAGAAATCAAACATTTTTTCGAAACCGGCGAACATCTTCCGCCACCAACGATTGACGAACGTGTGGATGTTTGTCGCGAACACCTTTTGGCGTGTATCGAATGGAAAGGGGAGGGCAAAGCCATCGGCGAAATGCGAAAACATTATAGTACGTATTTTCGGGCGATTCCGCATTTCAAACCCTTACGAATTGAACTTTTGCAAGCCAAAGATTTGGAGCATATTTTGGAACTATTTGAAAAAATCAGAACTTTTTCGTATTGAAAACATCCCGCACCATAGAAATCATGTCGCCGGTCGGCAGTTATGAATCACTTCATGCATCCATACAAGGTGGTGCTGATTCTGTGTATTTCGGCGTAGGACAACTGAATATGCGTTCGCGCTCGGCAAGTAATTTTAACTTGTCGGATTTACAAAAAATCGCTGAAATCTGCAAAGAAAATAATATTCGTTCGTACTTAACTTTGAACACAATTGTGTATGACCATGAGTTACAAGTGATGAAAGATATTCTGAACACGGCGAAAAATGTGGGTGTTTCGGCAGTTATCGCTTCGGATTTGGCGGTGATGATGTATGCACGTTCGATAGATTTTCCGGTGCATATTTCAACGCAGTGCAACATCACAAACATTGAAGCCGTTTGGTTTTTCGCACAATTTGCCGACGTCATGGTGACGGCACGAGAGTTGAGTTTGGAGCAAGTTGCGACCATTATTCAACAAATTTCTATTGAGCAAATTAAAGGACCTTCGGGGCGTTTGGTTGAAATTGAAGTGTTTGTGCATGGTGCGTTGTGTATGGCGGTTTCGGGAAAATGCTATTTGAGTTTGGACAATCTTAATGCCTCTGCAAATCGAGGTGCATGTTTGCAACTTTGCAGGCGTCCGTACAAAATTACGGATATGGATGGCGGTACGGAATTGGCGGTTGACAATGCTTACATTTTATCGCCAAAAGACCTGAAAACATTAGATTTTTTGGACAGAATAATAAACGCCGGCGTAAAAGTTTTGAAAATCGAAGGACGAGGTCGTTCGGCAGATTATGTCAAAACCGTTACCCGAATTTACAAAGAAGCCGTCAATGCAATTCTTGAAAATAATTTTACAAAAGAGCGTTTAGAAATTTGGAACGAACAACTCAAAACCGTTTATAATCGCGGATTTTGGGACGGCTATTATCTCGGACAAACTCTTGGCGAATGGACGGAAGAATACGGCTCGCAGGCAACCAAGCGCAAAGTTTATGTCGGAAAAATTACCAATTATTTCAAAGAAGTGAATGTCGCCGAAATTAAAATCGAAACGCAAAGCATTTCTGTTGGCGACGAAATGCTGATTATGGGCGAAACTACCGGTGTTTACGAAGATGTTGTTTCCGAAATTCGGGTGGATTTACAACCCGTTCAAACCGCCGAGAAAGGTGTGTTTTGTTCTATCGCAACACGAGAATTGGTGAGGCGAGGCGACAAGGTTTATCGTTGGGACGATGTTATGTAATTTGTAGGGGCGAGGCATGCCTCGCCCCTACATTGCACCTATTTTTTTTCATACCTTTGCAACCAAAAGGGTGGGTTGTTGCGTCTAATGGTAAAATCAAATCAATTTACTCACTAAAAAATTAAAAAATTATGAACATTTCAGAATTAACCGCAGATCAAATTTTCGAGCTCGAAATAACGAGAATAGCAATGCAATCACAACTTGAAGACATTCTTATTCCTATTTTTGTAATCGTTTCTGCATTTGTCGTTCCGGCGGTGGTGGTTATTTTAGTCGTGTGGTTTATCACACGTCAAAAAAACCAATACAACAAGTTGAAAGCAGAAGTAATGGCAAAAGCCATTGAAAGCGGACAGACTTTGCCCGAAAATTTTTTTGATGAGCCGAAAAAGCAACGTAATTTGCTAAAAACGGGAATTATTTGTATCGCGGTTGGTATAGGAATCGCCCTGTTTATTTGGCTTGCAGGTGGAGCCGTTCAGGGCTACCAATTAGCGAGAGGTGCATCATTGGGCATTATTCCGTTTTTAGTTGGCGTTGCCTACATCATCATTCATTTTGTCGAAAAGAAAAAATAGTCTAACGAAAATGAAAAATGATGCATGGCTTGTTTCACGCAGTGCGTTGTTGGGCGATAGGAAAGCGTTTTCACAATTGGTGGAAACTTACCAGTCGCCCATCAGGCGTTTCTTTTTCAATCTAACCGGCGGAAACGAAGAGTTGAGCAAGGATTTGGCACAAGACACTTTTGTGAAGGCTTGGCTGAATATCGCCTCGTTTCGTGCTACTGCAAAATTTTCGACATGGTTGTATCGTATTGCGTACAACACGTTTTACGATTATACACGTGCGAAAAAAACGGTGACGCACGTTGTAGAGACGCAATGCATTGCGTCTCTACAAACCAACGATTTCAACATAGATTTTTTACAAGCATTAAAAATCCTCAAAGAAGACGAACGCACAGCAATGTTGCTATTTTACATGGAAGACCAAACCGTAGAAAAAATCTCAAAAATCATGAATTGTCCGACAGGCACGGTTAAATCGCACCTGTCTCGAGGCAAAGATAAAATCGCTAAATATTTTTCAAGATGAACGACAAAGATTTAAAAAAACTATTCACTTCTCACAAAACAGATATTCCCGATGAAGGTTTCTCGGAGCGGGTAGTTCAACGATTGCCTCAGCGAACAAATATTTTGTCGCAAGTGATTATGATAACATTTATTTTCATCGGATTTGCGCTAGTGTTTGTTTTGCAGGGTTTCGCACCGATATTTGAGCAAATTAATCAGTTGGTGGGTTCGATTCGGCACATGGAAATATCCTCAATAATAGCAATTGTAATATCTATGATTATTTGGACTTTTTTGTTGGGGACAGTTGGATTTTCTGTGGCTTCGGTAGGTGAAAGGTAAATAATCCGTGTTGCAGTAGCAATGAGATTCCTCGACTTCGCACACTGTGTGTGCTTCGCTCGGAATGACAGGCAAGCATAATAGGTGGTGAGAGGAGGTGGAGCGGCAAAGCCGCTCCACCTCCTCTCTTGCTCTACAAAAAACGCCGTCATGTCGAGCGAGGCGAAGCCGAGTCGAGACATCCGTTTGCTAATTTCCTTAAAAATTTTTAAGAATTTTTAACACTTTTTAGGTTTTTTATTTGGATTTTTTGACGTAATTTTGCGGCAGATAAAATAAATTTGTAAATTAGTAATATATTTATTATCTTTGCAGTCCCAAAAGGTCTTGAATATATTACTGTTTCGTGCTGTGATTATGAAATATAGTGAATTGATAAGACTTTTGAAGCAAAACGGATGGGTTGTTGTCAGTCAAAAAGGGAGTCATCTAAAAATGCGACATCCCGAACATGAAAATACGTTAATAGTGCCGAATCACGGTGCAAAAGAAGCAGGAACAGGTATAACACATGCCATACTAAAACAAGGAAAAGTGAAATGAAAACTATTACAGCAACATTGGAATGGACGAACGATGGATACGGTGTTTGGTTCGAGGAATTTCCCAACGTATTTTCGTTTGGAAAAACGGTTGAAGAGGCAAAATCTCAAGCAAAAGAAGCCATTCAGCTGGCGTTTGAAGACCACAAAAAGCCACCAAAATGGCTCACAAACGGCTACGAGATTGCTGTAAAATTTGATGTTCCTGCTTTGCTCAAGCATTACCAACACATTTTTACCAAACGAGGATTGTCAAAAATAACCGGCGTTAACGAAAGTTTGCTCAGCCAATATGCCGGTGGCTTGAAGCGTCCGCGTAAACAGCAAGTGCACCGCATAGAGGTCGGCTTAAAATCGTTGAGCAAAGAATTGTCTCAAATTTCTTTGACTTAATAAACAAACGAACTTCCCCCCAAAAACTCCCGTAAAATCGAGGTCGGCGGAATTTCCCGGTCACTCATCGGTTGGAAATAGGACAGAAATTTTAACAAGGTCGTTGCATCGTTGAAGGCATTGGAAGTTTCGGGAACAGCCCGTAAAATAGGCTCTGCAAATGTTTTCAAAACTGATAATTCAAAGATCAATGCCGAATTAAACATGATGTCCGCTTCTTCTTGAAATGGGAAGATGTGTTGTTCTTCGCCACGACGAACACTGTTCCAACGATTAATAGTATCTTCCGCAGAATAACCGCGGGTTCTGTAATCTCGGACAATCCTGCGAAGCAGACGGTTGTCGGCAGTTGGAATCGGATTGTGCGCATCAATCGAAATCGGTGTTAAAGCCGACACATAGATTCTGTATTTGAGTTTGTCAGAAACACGAGCTGTAAGTTTGGGCGTGTTTCCATGAATACCCTCCATGACAAGGATAGAGCCTTTTTTCAACTGTAAGGTGTTGCCTCGAAATTCGCGTTGTCCGGTGTAAAAATTAAATGTGGGAGGTTTAATTTCTTTGCCGTCGAGCAATTCGACCAATTGCTCATTGAAAAAATCCACATCTAAAGCATCAATAGTTTCGAAATCGTATTCACCGTTTTCATCTCGAGGTGTATCTTCACGATTTTTGAAATAGTTATCCAGTTCAAGTACAACGGGATTTAAACCCACCACTTGTAACTGAACACTCAAACGCTTGCTAAATGTAGTCTTTCCGGAGGAAGAAGGACCGCTGACTAACACCATTTTTGCACCCTTTCGCTTTTGAATTTCATCTGCAATTTTGGCAATGTTTTTTTCTTGTAGGGCTTCTGTAATTTTGATCAAATCGCCATCGGTTTGTTGTTGCACACGATGGTTCAGGTCTCCGATATAGTGTAAATCCAGAACATTCAACCACTCTTTGTATTGTCTGAAAATTCTGAATAGTTTGGAATCAGAATTAACATTAGGCACTACATCCGAATGCGTTGAAAAAGGTGTTTTCATTAAAAAACCATTGCCGAAAAATTCAAATTCTAGAGGTGGCAAGCATCCCGTTGACGGCAGTAAATAACCATAAAAATAATTCACTTCATCATCTAAAAAATAGACCGATGTGAAAAAATTGTGACGTGTTTCGAGGCTGTTTATTTTATCGAACAGGCGATGTTTTTTGAACAAATCGGTGGCTTCTTCAGTCGGAACTTCCGTACGACGAAACAGTAGATTGGCCTTGATAATATCACGCGTTTTCACTTCCAAAGCGTGTGCCATATCTTGACTGATTTCAAACGGTAGATTATCAATTTCACAATATACACCACCGGGAAGCGTGTGTTCAACCCGCAAATTTGCTTCCGGAAATAAATCTCGAACAGCCTTATACAATACAAAAATTGCGGATCGCTGACTCATACGTTTTGCTAAAGGATGTTTCAAGTCAATAAATTCGATAATTTTTGACTTAAAAACTTCATAGTCCAGTTCACGTAGTTTATTGTTGACCACTCCGGCGATAACTCCACCGTTGAGTGGTTTTCCAAAGGCTTCGTGAAGTTGTTGAAGATTCAATCCTTTTGGAAAAGATTTGGTTTCGTTGGTGTTTTTGCAAGTGATATTGACCATTAGTGTATTTTTTTTGACAAAGATACGAAAAAATTCGCAGACAAGTAGGTGTTTCAATATAAAAACATGACAATATGTCTGTTTGTCACATAAGTGGTACGGTTTTTGCGAGAAATAAATATAACCAAACAACTACCACCATGAAAACGAATGAAGTTGGGTCCGGCATGGACTTCAATCCTAATCCTGTATTCTCAAAAACGATTATGAAATGGTTTATCATGCTTGGCGTGGCATTTCTTGCTATTTGTGGTACTCCTAAACTCTCCGCACAACATGTGAATTTGAACGGTACAACTCTTCTTTGGGAGATGAACATGGATACTATGGCCGGACAAACTATGACAGGATTGGTGGGGCAGGTGGTGCTTGTTCCTATGTATTTAACTTTGCCTGACAACTCCCTTTTAGGTTCACCTTTTCCGTCTGCGGTATTTTTTGGAGCCAGTCACTTAGATTTTCAGATTCAGGACATGGACGGCAATCCGATGTCTGCTAACCTTGGTTCATCCCCAATGGTGGCGAGGCATTTGGCCCCATCGGGTGGAACCGGCGGACTTAATTTTGGGGATTATTTTTTACCTTCTACTGCTGCATTTACACCGGCAGCATTTCCGGCAAATGTGATTGAGCGAGAGGCAAACTTTGGAGGAAGTATTAGTCAATATAACACAGCACAAAGTTTGTATAACAACGGTAATCGAGTTCTATTGTTTCACTATCCTGTTGTGGTTGAAGATGTTGGGAGTTTTCGGTTGTGCATCAATACAAACTCTCTACCGGGTAATTGTCCTACGGGAATTGCCGGTGGCGGAATCGGTTGCCCGGGGTATTATCAGTTGTCTGTGACCCTCACAACAACGGGAGGAGGAACGCTCATTAACAACTCAGCCGGAGCTCCCGGTAATAATACAAATTGGATGTCGGGTCAAGCTTATACTCCGCTTTTGTTCAACACTTTTGTTTGCGGTGGAATTTATGTTACGAACGAAAATATTGGAACTATACATTTTTCCAGTGCAGAAGTTTGTGGCTTGCAAACGGTTACTGTTTTGCCTACCGGAGCGACTACAGTTAATGAATACATGTATCAATTTAGTCCGAACGGACAAGCACCTTGGATGAACTTAACGAATAGTTGGCAAAGCGGTCCTCCGTCTCAATTTTTGTTGGATTTGGCAGATCCTGTGCTTGGGTTTTCGGCGACCGGTGGAACAGGCTATGTTCGCTTACTTGGCTTGGGCAGTGTAAGCGGAGATACATTGACTTCCGATTCGATAAAAATTACAATTCTTGAAAGACCGGCTATGACTATGGGTATCATAAGCGCTATAGCAGATACTTGCTCGGGCGGTCAAATCACGCTTACCGTAACAGGATCGTCAAATGTTCAACCGGATTATCAATGGAGCTGGTCGTTGGCAGCAAATTCGGAAGGTTTTGGAAACGGGCCTTTTTTCATAGGTAATAGTCAAGCTAACTATACACCTGCTCCTTCGGGCAATGTCGCGGGTGTTATGCACACGATTCAAGTTAGTGCTCAATCTTTGAGCAACGTTTGTCGAGATACGGCTACGGTTACGTTCAGAGTATTTGACAGGCTTAACATAGAAGCCACAGCAAGTCCGACACTATGTTGGTACCAACCGGGACCAATGGCTACAATTACTGCGCCTAATCCTTTGCCAGCTTCGGGCTACAGCTTTTCTTGGTATAAAACTACCGACTTAACTACTGCCGTCGGAACCGGCTCTACATGGATCAGATCTACGACTACACATTTCGGACACGACAGCACAGCAAATTATATTGCTGTGGCGAGGCGAATAGGAGCGGGTCCAACTTGTGAAAGTCAATCAAATACAGTTCAAGTTACAATCCAAGATAATGGTTGCATCCCACCTCCGCCACACATTGTGTTTGATAATGCGGTTAACGATAATCCTAACTACGAATACTGTCTTCAAACTCTTCCTTCATGGATTGTAATCCACGTTGTTTCGAATGTGGGCAGCAATCCACGTTTGTGGGATGGTGTACAAGATCAGGATATTACCGATGGGTTTGGAGTGACATTCAACGCAAGTACTGATATATTCAGCATTCCAAGGTCTTATTTCGAAAGTTTTGACTACAGTGTGGGAATGAGGTATTTCGATGAGTTTTATGTTGTTGGAGATTTTGCAGAATCGAATCGAATTGGATGGAGAGTTGGCGAGTGTTCGAATTATATGGTGTCGGTATCTGCAAATCCATCGACAGGCGGTAGTGTTACCGGTGGTGGGTTATATATTTTCGGTACAAGTGTAACCGTTACAGCAACGGCAAATACAGGCTACAATTTTGTTGACTGGACACAAAATGGAGTATCAATAAGCACAAATGCAAGCTATCAATTTACGGTAACTTCAGACACAAATTTAGTTGCTAATTTTGAACCGGAAATGTTTGCCGTAACGGTGCGACCGAATAATCCTGCATACGGCGTCGTAAATATTACAAGTGGTAGCTATGGCCCGTTTAGCTATGGCACACAAATAAATATTACGGCGACTACTGTTGCCGATTTATATGTATTTGTAAACTGGACGGAACATGGAAGCGGTGCGATAGTCTCGACAACAGAGAACTTTACGTATACGGTTACAGGAGATGCTGCTTTGATTGCCAACTTTATGCCGATAGACCGATATTTCGTAAATATTGTTACAAATCCTGTTGGAGCGGGAATCGTACCTGATGGAGCCTATTACGCAGACGGAACTAATATTACGGTTTCGACAACCCCCAACACCGGCTATGATTTTGTAAATTGGACGATAAATGGTGTTGTTGTTTCGACTTCGACAGATTATAATTTTGATGTAGTGGAAAATGTTACTTTGGTTGCCAATTTCACGCTTCAGACGTACACAGTTGCTGTATCTGCAAATCCGTCTGTTGGTGGTACTGTTACGGGCGGTGGGCGATATACTTTCGGAACGAGTGTAACCGTTACGGCAACACCAAGCACAGGGTATAATTTTATCGGATGGACTGAAAATGATACATCGGTCAGCGCAAATGCAAGTTACGAATTTACGGCCACAGGCAACAGAAATTTAGTTGCCAATTTTGAGTTGCAACAATTCACGGTAACGGCGCGGCCCAATAATCCTGCATACGGTGTTGTTGCTATAGCAGGAGGCAACTACGGACCGTTTGATTATGGAACACAAATAAATGTTACGGCTGCTACCACTGCCGATTATGTATTTGTGAACTGGATAGACCGTGGAAGTGGAGCAATAGTATCAGTAACAGAAAATTTCACATATACAGTTACGAAAAACACGGCTTTGGTTGCGAACTTTATGCCGGTAGACCTCTATTTTGTAAACTTAGTCGCAAATCCTGACGGAGGTGGAATCACAACAGGCAGCGGATATTACACACAAAATACCAATGTGCAAATTGTGGCAATTCCGTCTATTGGTTATGATTTTGTAAATTGGACGATGAATGGAGCTGTTGTTTCGACTACAGCAGATTATAACTTTGATGTAGTCGAAGATGTTACTTTGGTTGCCAATTTCACGCTTCAAACGTACACAGTTGCTGTATCTGCAAATCCGTTGGCAGGTGGCAGTGCTGTCGGCGGAGGCATCTATAATTATGGTGATAACGTAACTGTTATTGCAACACCAAGCACAGGCTATACATTTGCGAATTGGACGAAAAATGGTGTGCAAGTTTCGACAGTTGCAAATTATACATTCACAGCCATCGAAGATGTTACATTGGTTGCCAATTTTGAGTTGCAACAATTCGCGGTAACGGTGCGCCCTAATAATCCTGCGTACGGTGTTGTAAATATTTTAGGAGGAAACTATGGGCCGTTTAATTACGGAACACAAATAGATATTACGGCGACTACAATTTCCGGTGATTATATCTTTGTGAACTGGACAGACCATACAAGCGGTGCAATAGTATCAGTAACAGAAAATTTCACATATACGGTTACGAAAAACACGGCTTTAGTTGCGAACTTTATGCCGATAGACCGATATTTTGTAAACTTAGTTGTAAGCCCTGTCGGTGGGGGAACAGTAACGGGTAGCGGATACTATACGCAAGACAGTAATGCCATCATTGTGGCAACACCTTCTATCGGTTACGATTTTGTAGGTTGGACAAATGGCAGTGATACGGTTACAACAAATTTGTCGTATAGTTTCAATGTGATAGAAAATGTTACGTTTGTTGCCAACTTCATGCTTCAAAAGTGTACGGTATCCATAACGGCAAGTCCGGTTGACGGCGGTAGTGTCACCGGTGATGGTGTGTATAATTATGGCGATAATGTGACTGTAACAGCAACTCCAAACGTAGGCTACCAATTTGTAAACTGGACTATACTCGGAGCACAAGTTTCGACAGACCCAAATTATACGTTCACAGCAATTGAAAATGTTGATTTAATTGCTAATTTTACGCTTGAAGTATACACTGTTGCTGTATCTGCAAGTCCGTCGACAGGTGGTAATGTTACAGGTGGAGGGCTATATACTTATGGTACAAGTGTAACCGTTACGGCAACTCCAAGCACAGGGTACAATTTTGTTGGCTGGACAGAAAATGGGGTATCAGTAAGCACCAATGCAAATTATCAGTTTACAGTAACCGAAAATAGAAATTTAGTTGCTAATTTTGAGTTGCAAAACTATACGGTAACACTAAGACCCAATAATCCTGCATACGGTATGGTAGCTATCACAGGCGGTAGCTATGGGCCGCTTAACTATGGCACACAAATAAATATTACGGCGACTACTGTTGCCGGTTTATATGTATTTGTAAACTGGACGGAACATGGAAGCGGTGCGATAGTCTCAACAACAGAGAGCTTTACGTATACGGTTACAGGAAACGCTTCCTTGATTGCCAACTTTATGCCGATAGACCACTATTTTGTAAATGTTGTTACAAATCCTGTTCGCGCGGGAGTCGTACCTGACGGAGCCTATTACGCTGACGGAACTAATATTACGGTTTCGACAACCCCCAACACGGGCTATGATTTTGTAAATTGGACGATAAACGGAGTTGTTGTTTCGACTACAGCAGATTATAACTTTGATGTAGTAGAAAATGTTACTTTGGTTGCCAATTTCACGCTTCAAACGTACACAGTTTCTGTATCTGCAAATCCGTCTGTCGGTGGTACTGTTACGGGCGGTGGACGATATACTTTCGGAACGAGTGTAACCGTTACGGCAACACCAAGCACAGGGTATAATTTTATCGGATGGACTGAAAATGGTACATCGGTCAGCACAAATGCAAGTTACGAATTTACAGCCACAGGCAACAGAAATTTAGTTGCCAATTTTGAACTGCAACAATTCACGGTAACAGTGCGACCGAATAATCCTGCATACGGTGTCGTAAATATTTTAGGTGGTTTCTATGGGCCGTTTGATTATGGAACGCAAATAAATGTTACAGCGACTACCATTGCCGGTGATTATATTTTTGTGAATTGGACAGACCACGCAAGCGGTGCAATAGTGTCAGTAACAGAAAATTTCACATATACGGTTACGAAGAACACGGATTTGGTTGCGAATTTTATGCCGATAGATCGGTATTTTGTAAACTTAGTCGTAAATCCTGATGGTGGCGGTACTGTTACCGGTAGCGGATACTATACACAAGACAGTAATGTCACTATTGTGGCAACACCTTCTATTGGCTACGATTTTGTGAATTGGACCAAAGATGGAATAGAAGTTACAACAAATTTTATATACCGCTTTAATGCATCGGAAGATGTTACATTTGTCGCCAATTTCGTACTTCAAAAATGCACGGTATCAGTATCTGCAAATCCAACTGCCGGTGGCAGTGTTGCCGGCGGAGGCATCTATAACTATGGTGATAATGTAGTTGTTACGGCAATTCCAAACATAGGCTATGACTTTGTAAACTGGACAAAAAACGGGGTGCAAGTGTCGACAGTCGCAAGTTATACGTTCACTGCTATTGAGGATGTTTTATTGGTTGCAAATTTTGTTCAACAGACCTTTACGGTAACGGTGCGCCCTAATAATCCTGCATACGGTGTTGTAAATATTTTAGGTGGAAACTATGGGCCGTTTAATTACGGAACACAGATAGATATCACGGCTGCTACTATTGCCGGAGATTATATCTTTGTGAACTGGACAGACCGTGCAAGCGGTGCAATAGTATCATTAACAGAAGATTTCACATATGCGGTTACGAAAAACGCTAATTTAATTGCGAATTTTATGCCGATAGATCGATATTTTGTGAACTTAATTGTAAATCCTGTCGGCGGAGGAACAGTGACGGGTAGTGGATACTATGCACAAGATAGTAATGTGGTCATTGTGGCAAAACCTTCTATCGGCTACGATTTTGTAGGTTGGACAAATGGCAGTGATACGGTTACAACAAATTTATCGTATAGTTTCAATGCGGTAGAAAATGTTACCTTTGTTGCCAACTTCACGCTTCAAAGATGTGTAGTATCTGTAAGTGCAAATCCGTTGGAAGGCGGTAGTGTTACCGGCGATGGTGTGTATAACTATGGCGATAATGTAACTGTAACAGCAACTCCAAATGTAGGCTATCAATTTGTAAATTGGACTATGTTTGGTGTACAGGTTTCGACAGACGAGAACTATACGTTCACGGCCATCGAAAATGTTATATTGGTTGCCAATTTTACGCTTAAAACGTACATGATTGCCGTATCTTCCAGTCCAACCGCAGGAGGTAATGTTACAGGTGGTGGGCTATATACTCACGGTACAAGCGTAACTGTTGCTGCAACCCCAAACACAGGCTACAATTTTATTGGGTGGACAGAAAACGGCACATCGATTAGCGGAAACCAAAGCTACGAATTTACAGCAGTAAGCGATAGAAATTTGGTTGCCAATTTTGAGTTGCAAAAATGTACGGTGACAGTAAGACCCAATAATCCGGCTTATGGTGTCGTGAATATAGAAGGAGGTTTCTACGGGCCGTTTGATTATGGGACACAAATAAATATTACGGCTGCTACTATTCCCGGTAATTTTGTATTTGTGAACTGGACGGAACATGGAAGCGGTGCCATAGTATCAACAACAGAAAGTTTCACGTATACTGTTACGAAGAATGTTGATCTAATTGCTAATTTTAGGCCCATAGATCGATATTTTGTGAGCTTAGTCGTAAATCCTATAGGTGCCGGAACTGTACCTGACGGCGCATATTATGCGGATGGTACTAATACCACTGTAACAACCACGGCCAACGAAGGCTACACGTTCGTAAATTGGACACTCAATGGGACGGTTGTTTCTGTTACGCCTGATTATAATTTTGATGTAACAGAGAGTGTCACTTTGGTTGCCAATTATGTTTTAAATGTTTACACTGTTGCTGTATCTTCGAATCCTACTGCCGGAGGTATCGTCACAGGTGGTGGGCGATATGTTTACGGCACAAGTGTGACGGTGATGGCAACTCCAAATGTAGGCTACAACTTTGTTGGGTGGACAGAAAATGACACGTCAGTCAGTGGCAACGCAAGTTACCAGATTACGGTAGTAAGCGATAGAAACTTGGTTGCCAACTTTGAGTTGCAAAAATTCACGGTAACTGTGCGTCCTAATAATCCGGCGTACGGTGTTGTAAATATTTTAGGCGGTTTCTATGGACCGTTTGATTATGGCACACAAATAGATGTTACAGCGACTACCATTGCCGGTGACTATATCTTTGTGAACTGGACAGATCATGCAAGCGGAGCGATAGTATCGACAACAGAAAACTTTACATATACCGTTACCGAAAATGTTGATTTAATCGCCAACTTTATGCCGATAGACCGCTATTTTGTGAACCTGGTTGTGAATCCTCCGGGAGCAGGAACGACAATGGGTAGTGGATACTATAGACAAGATAGTAATGCTGTCATTATGGCAAACGCATCTATCGGTTACGATTTTATAGGTTGGACAAATGGTAATGACACACTTACAACAAATTTGGTATATAGCTTCAATGTAGTAGAAAATGTTACATTTGTTGCCAATTTCATGCTTCAAAAATGTACGGTATCGGTAAGTGCAAACCCGTTGGCAGGCGGTAGTGTTACCGGTGGCGGTGTGTATAATTATGGCGATAATGTAACCGTTGTGGCAACACCAAGTGTAGGTTATGACTTTGCAAGCTGGACGAAAAACGGGGTTCAAGTTTCTACAGTTGCAAGTTATACGTTTACGGCTATTGAAGATGTTCAACTGACTGCAAACTTTGTTCAACAAACCTTTAGGGTAACGGTAAGACCCAATAATCCGGCATACGGTGTTGTAAGTGGAGGAGGATCCGGCATTGTGTTCGGAACAGGAATACCTATTACAGCAACGACCACTATTGATTATGTCTTTGTGAATTGGACAGATCATGCAAACGGAGCGATAATATCGACAATAGAAAACTTTACATATACTGTTGTGAAAAATACTGACCTAATCGCCAACTTTATGCCGATAGATCGATATTTTGTAAATTTAGTTGTAAATCCTGTCGGTGGAGGAACAGTAGTTGGAGACGGATATTATACACAAGATAGCACTGTAATTATTGTGGCGACACCTTCTATCGGTTACGATTTTGTAGGCTGGACAAATGGCAGCGATACGGTTACAACAGATTTGGCGTATACGTTCAATGCAATAGAAAATGTTACTTTTGTTGCTAATTTCATGCTTCAAAAATGTACAATATTAGTAAGCGCAAATCCGTTGGAAGGTGGTAGTGTTACCGGAGGCGGTGTGTATAGCTATGGTGATAATGTAACTGTAATGGCAACTGTCAACGAAGGTTATACATTTGCAAGTTGGACCATATTTGGTGCACAAGTTTCAACAGATCCAAATTATACGTTCATTGCCTTTGAAGATATTAACTTGGTTGCCAATTTCGATACCGTTACCTATCCGGTAGTATTCAATGTAGTTGGCGGCAATGGAACCATTACAGCAACAATCAATGGATCTTCGATTACATCGGGCAATTTATTCAATCGTGGTTCACGTATTGTGTTTACAGCGCTCTCACAATCGGGGTACATCGTAAAGGAGTGGACATTCAACGACACGCTTGTAGATGGTAATATGACAAACACATTCACGATTGATAGTCTTGCAGCACCGGCAGTGGTAACAATAAGATTTGCCGGTGATGAAACAGATATAGACATTGGTGTGGGGCCCGGAATATCGGTTGATCCCGATCCAAACGGTAATGACAGCCTTAGTTTCATTGCGTTTGCACCATGCGGTATGGATTCAGTTTTGGTTATCGTTACACCTAAAGATCCAAGCGCAAGAATACTTATCAATGGTGTAGAGGGAAATACTCAAATGGTTTATTTACCCAACTACGGCAATAACCCCGTTGTCATCAGAGTAATCGCGGAAAGCGGCAGTGAACAAGACTACATGCTCACAATAAACAGACTAGTTCCATTTTGGGATATGGTGGTGATGCATTGGAACAACACGTTGTCGATCATCAATAATCCTGACAATTTCGCAGCTCTCAACTCTAGTAATTTTAGGGCAGATTCGTACCGTTGGTTTGGCAATGGACAGCAGTTTTCAACCAACCAATGGTATTCGGCGGGTCCGGAAAGCAACAATTTGCTGAACGATACTTGGGAGTATGTGGCGCAAGGCATAACAGAAGAAGGAAATTTACTCCGGACTTGTCCACAGTATATCACATTGATTCCTATGACGGTAAGTGCTCACCCCAATCCGGTGGCTTTTGGTGAAACCCTTTACATTGAAGCTGATCTAGATGAAAGCCTGCTGAAAAATGCGGTAATAGAGGTGTTCGACTTTACCGGAAAACGTGTAGACTACTTGAAAGTACAAGGACGGCTCACTCCGGTGCATGTTCGCTATTCCACAGGACTTTATATTTTTGTATTGAAAAGTCCAAGCGGATTTACGAGGGAATTAAAAGTAATAGTTCAATAATAATCGTAAGGGCAAACCCACATGTTCGCCCCGATCAAAAATCAAAATACCATGAAACGGTCATTCATAAAAATTACAATAATTGCGATACTTTCCTTATTAGTATCAAGAGGGTTTTCCGCCGAACGATGCAGTAGACACGAGTTTTCGGTGTATGGCGGCGGAGGTTTATCAACTCTAAACTATAAAGTAAACTTCGGTACGCAAAGAATGAATTTAGGTGGACATTTCGGATTTGGCTACCGCTATTTTTTCTCCCCGAACTGGGCACTTGGAACAAGTGTAGAGCTTGAGTTCTACAGAACTAGATTTGATATGGACAATTTAAGTTTCCGCTTCATGACAACCGATATGCAGGGGGTCGAATTTGAATTTCGAAGTATAGTGAGTAATTTCGAAGAAAGGCAGCGTGCTATGTTGTTGCAAATCCCATTGATGCTGCAATTTCAAACCAACAAACCCGGCAGACAGCATCAATTTTATGCAGCGGTTGGCGGAAAGATCGGTATTCCGGTGAGAGGAAGGTACAACAGCACGGCAGATTTCAGAAATGCAGGTTATTTTTCTTATGAAAACAGCCTGTATGACACGCAAGAGTTTATGGGCTTCGGTAATTTTCCGAATAGAAGATCCCAGGGTAGTTTAAATTTCAAAACATCATTTTTTCTTTCGGCGGAAACAGGCATAAAATGGAGATTGAATGATAGACATTCGCTTTATACGGGACTGTATATTGACTACGGTTTGAATAACATTGCAAGAGCTGCCTCTACTCGACCAACCCTTATTGAATACAACAAGGCTAACCCAAGGGCATTTGTAGTAAATAGTATCATCAACTCGCAATATACACCGATGGGTAGCAATACAGCACAAGTGTTTACTGACAAAATAAGGCCGATAGCAATAGGCATTAAAATGAGGCTGACGTTTGGGCGAGGCTGCGAGCGAAGAAATGCACAAGCTGCCTCACAAGCCATTCTTTCAAAAACAATTTCACAACAGCCGAATTCACTCCAAATCGTTCAATCCGACTATGACGAGGAGACGCAGAAAGCTCTCGCAGGGGGGGTAGTAGGTGAAGCAGCTGAAGAGACACTGCATAAAGCTGGAGAAGCAACTGAAGAAGAAAGGATGAACGCAATAATAAAACAACTCGGACAACCGATAGACCGTTACGCACTAAATCAAGTAGAACCGGGAGAATACCAAAAACAAAAACTGGATGAAAAAATTGCACTATTGAAGCAATATCCAAATTTGAAGTTCTATATTCAAGGACACACTTGTGATATCGGCACAAGAGAGGCAAACGAACGTGTCGGATTTGGTCGTGATGTTGGAGTTCGTGCTTATATAATTTCGCAAGGTATCGATCCAAGCCGCATTTTAGGCGTTGAATGCAAACGTGATACCATGCCGCTAGTACCCAACACTAGCGAAGAAAACAGAAGAAAGAATCGCCGAGTGCAACTAATCATTGTTCAATGATATTAGTATTGCTTTGCAAAAAAACGAAAAACAACTATTTTTCGTTTTTTTTTCGTATCTTTGTATCCGAAATCAACAAATTTTAAGTTAAAAATCTAATAAAAATTTTAAAACCATGGCAAAAGTAGCAATCAACGGTTTTGGTCGTATCGGGCGACTTACGTATCGTTTTCTTTTAGACAAAAAAGGTGTTGAAGTTGTAGCTATCAACGACCTTACAGATGCCAAAACTTTGGCTCACTTATTCAAATATGACTCTGTTCACGGACAATTCCCGGGTACGGTTGGCGTTGATGGCGATAACCTCATCGTTAACGGCAAATCTATCAAAATTTATGCTGAAAGAGATCCGGAAAATCTGCCTTGGGGTGAGCTTGGCGTGGATATCGTTGTTGAAGCGACAGGCGTTTTCCGTGACCGTGAAAAAATGGGTAAACACATCAAAGCCGGTGCGAAAAAAGTTGTTTTGACTGTTCCTGCCGACAAGGCTGAAGATGTTGATGCAACTGTAGTTTTGGGTGTTAACGATCATGTGATCACAAAAGATTTACAATTTATTTCGAACGCATCTTGTACCACAAACTGCTTGGCGCCATTTGCCAAAGTTTTGAACGATAAATTTGGTATCAAGCGTGGTTTGATGAACACGATTCACTCGTATACGAACGATCAAATCATTTTGGATGCGCCGCACAAAGACCTTCGTCGTGCGCGTGCCGCTGCGATGTCGATTATTCCAACCAGCACGGGAGCCGCGAAAGCTGTGGGTTTAGTAATTCCCGAATTGAAAGGGAAATTAGACGGTTTCGCCATGCGCGTTCCAACTCCGGACGGTTCTGTTGTAGATTTAACGTGTGAACTGGAAAAATCAGCAACGGTTGAAGAAATCAACGCCGCGTTCAAAGAGGCTGCAAACGGTCCGATGAAAGGTATTTTGCAATATATGGAAGATCCTATTGTTAGCGTAGACGTTATTGGAAATCCGCACTCCTCTGTTGTTGATGCCGCTTTGACTAAAGTGATGGACGGCAACTTTGTAAAAGTTGTATCTTGGTACGACAACGAAGCAGGATACTCTATGCGCGTTGTTGATTTGGTTATGAAACTGGTATAATGTTTAGGGCAGACTTCAAACCTGCCCTTACATTTGCAAAAAAATGCCTTTGCTAAACGAAATATCTTTCCCTGCGGATCTGCGAAAGTTGCAAAAAAACCAACTTCCTCAGGTTTGTGATGAATTGCGAGAGTTTATTATTGAAGCGGCATCACACAATCCCGGACATTTAGGTTCAGGTTTGGGTGTTATTGAATTGACGGTGGCTTTGCATTACGTGTTCAACACGCCTTACGACAAAATTGTTTGGGATGTCGGACACCAAGCCTACCCGCATAAAATTCTTACGGGTCGTAAAGAACGTTTTCATACTAATCGGAAATACCGCGGTATTAGCGGATTTCCAAAGATGAGCGAAAGTGAATACGATGCGTTTGGCACAGGACATTCGTCAACCTCAATCTCTGCAACCTTAGGAATGGCAGTGGCTTCGGCACTTCAAAACGAAACGGATCGACAACATATTGCCGTAATTGGTGATGGATCGCTTACAGGTGGAATGTCGTTCGAAGCCTTGAATCACGCCGGAGTTGAACGAGCAAACATCTTGGTTATCGTGAATGATAACGGCATTGCAATTGATAAAAATGTCGGCGGTTTGAGTAAATATTTTACACAAATTACAAGCTCTCGAACGTACAATAGTGTACGAAACCGAATTTGGAATTTGTTGGGTGGAAATAGCGAATATCATCAAAAATCAAAAAACTATGTACGCCGTTTTTTCGCTGCTATCAAGGCTTTGCTGTTTAGGCGCAGTAATTTTTTTGAAAATATCGGTTTTCGATATTTTGGTCCGATAGATGGCAATGATGTGAAAATCTTAGTCAAAACACTGAACGATTTGAAAGCAATCGGCGGTCCGAAAGTTTTGCATATTGCGACAAAAAAAGGAAAGGGTTTGAGTCAAGCCGAAAATGATCCGACGCAGTATCACGCACCGGGCAAATTTGACTATACAACAGGCAAAATCAAAACAGACTCGTCTCTTGAACAAACACCGCCTAGGTTTCAAGACGTATTCGGCTTGACTTTAGTCGAATTGGCTGAAAAAAATCCAAAAATTGTCGGCATTACGCCTGCCATGCTTACCGGAAGTTCGATGTCTTTTTTGCAAAAGCGTTTTCCCGAACGCACGTTCGATGTAGGTATTGCTGAACAACATGCTGTAACGTTTTCCGCAGGATTGGCAGCACAAAGCTTAATTCCGTTTTGCAACATTTATTCGTCGTTTATGCAGCGTGCATTAGACCAAGTTATTCACGATGTTGCGTTGCAGAATCTACCGGTGATTTTTTGCTTAGATCGGGCAGGATTGGTAGGGGAGGACGGTGCAACACATCACGGTGCTTTTGATTTGGCACAGTTTCGCTGTATTCCAAATGTCATCATCGCATCGCCTCTGAACGAAATAGATCTGCGTAATTTAATGTTTACTGCACAAAACTCCAAACAGCCTTTTGTAATCCGCTATCCACGAGGAAAAGGCACAATCGCAGATTGGAAAAAACCAATGAAAGCCATAGAAATCGGCAAGGGCGTTTGTTTGAAACAAGGCGAAAATACGGCAATCGTATCAATAGGAGCGATTGGTCAAAATGCTCTGAAAGCAGCAGACATTCTGGAAAAGACAGGACAAAAAATCTCCGTTTACGACATGCGATTTTTAGTACCGTTGGACGAAAATTTGCTTCACGAAATTTTCAAAACCCACGAACGCGTCATCACGCTTGAAGATGGTGTGATTGACGGCGGTTTAGGGAGTGCTGTTATGGAATTTGCCGTGAAAAATAATTATCACATTCCTGTCGAACGTTTGGGTATACCTCGCCGATTTGTTGAGCAAGGCACGATCGAGGAGTTACAAGCAGAATGCGGGTTTGATGTGGATTCGATTTGCAAGAAAATCGGTGCGAGGTAACGAGGATGAAATTTGTTTTTTAGAAACGATAGCCAAACCCGAATTCAATCACACCTCCGAGTGTTCCAAAGCCTAATGTATTCAAACGAAATACAAAGCTATCTATCATAGCTACCTCAAGCCCCAACAACCAAATTTGAAAACCCAATCCAAATCCACTATTGGGCTCTATAATATCTCCGAATCTTCCGACAGAATTGTGAAAATAGTGCAGTCCGAGCCCTCCGGACATGAAAAGAGAAACATCTCTACGTTTGACATAATCAAATCTTATTTCCGGAACAAGTTGAAACGAATGAATGCGCTCTGTGAAAAAATGAGGAGAGCTTTCATCTACATACAAATCCCATTTTTGCCGAATTTGCATATAAGCCAAGTTGACTCTCCATGAAAGTCGATTTGTTATTGAGCGTTCGTAAGCAAGATTAAATAACCCCACCGTTCGAGGGAAATATACAACACCTTTTACTCCATACTCACCGAATATAACACTATGGCCGGGACGAGTGGCAAAAATATCATCAATAAATCTAAATGCCAGCGCCCAGGTTGGAGAATATGAGAAAAAAACAGCCTGTTCTTTTCCTTTCTGAAGAATGGCGGTATCAGATACTGATTGTCCGAACAGAGAATAACTCCCAAAAATAATCAATGCAGATAGTACAATTTGCCTCATAATAACAATTCTTAACTTTACCACCAATGCCAAGGTGAGGATATCCCAACATCAAAACGTCCTCTTCTAACTTGAATTTTTCTGTCCGGAATAAGTTCGTGAGTAGTTCTATTGTAGCGTTCTGCATCAAATGCAAATGTTCCGGAAGCGATATGATCAAGCCTTGTAAAATAAATGTATGCTACGTTTCGTGCTACATAATAGTGATTGCTTGTCCAAAGAAAAACGGAATCAATAACATTTTGCCCTAAGGTTGGATTTGAAACAAAAAATTCAAATCTATGATCCAATCTGGTTGTAGTCTCAAGTCTGAATTGATTTGTCGTTGAATCGTAATATGAAGAAACTTGAAAATTACCACCCCAACGACTATCCCAACGACTTCTGACCAGCTCTCCATTCACTAAACAACCAAACGTCCCTAGTCCTTCCTGAGTTTCTTCAGGCAATGTTGGTATTGGTTCTCTCGCACAACTTAACACGATTAGGAAACCTAAAAGTCCGACTAAAAATGTTTTCGCTTTCATTAGGTTTAGCTATTTTGTTTTTGCAAAATTACAGATTATTTTTCAAATAACCAAATAGTATCACAAAAAAAGGGCGCATTAAATACGCCCTTACAATCAAAAAAACGATTATTTCTGCTCAGGATTCTTCCCCGGCGAAGCAATAGAGCCACGCATCGAAGTATCTGCCTGAATATTTTGGAACTTGAAATAATCCATAACTCCCATATTTCCGTTTCTGAAGGCTTCTGCCATGGCGCGCGGAACTTCAGCCTCAGCTTCGATAACTTTCGCACGAGCATCTTGTGCTTTTGCCTTAAATTCTTGTTCGGAGGCAACGGCCATTGCTCGGCGTTCTTCGGCTTTCGCTTGGGCAATTTTTTTATCTGCTTCTGCCTGGTCCATTTGAAGTTGTGCTCCAATGTTTCTTCCTACCGTGATATCTGCAATGTCAATCGACAAAATTTCAAACGCCGTGCCGGAATCCAAACCTTTCGAAAGTACAACTTTGGAAATCGAATCCGGATTTTCTAACACATCTTTGTGTGTGCCTGCGGAACCAACCGACGATACAATTCCTTCACCAACACGAGCCAAAATAGTTTCCTCGCCTGCTCCTCCAACCAATTGCTTGATATTTGTACGAACAGTCACACGAGCAATAGATTTAAGTTCAATACCGTCTTTCGCAACAGCAGAAATTTCTTTTGTAGTGATTACTTTTGGGTTTACCGACATTTGAACGGCTTCCAAAACATCGCGACCAGCCAAGTCAATAGCAGTAGCAGTTTTGAAATCCAAACCCAAATTGGCTTTATCTGCCGAAATCAGCGAATTTACAACCGAATTGAGTCGTCCGCCGGCCAGATAATGTGCCTCCATTTCGTTACGATTTAATTCCAACCCGGCTTTGCGAGATGCAATCATGTTGCGAACGATAATTTCGGGCGACACTTTCCTCCAACGCATCAAAATGAGTTGAATCAACGGAATTCTTACCCCGGAGACGAAGGCGTTTACCCACAATCCGACCGGAACAAAGAAAAACAATAGCCAAAGGACAAAAATACTTCCAAAGGCGATAACAAGAATCAAGCCGATATTGACATCGGGCACTTGCTGAGCTTGTAATAGAATAGAATTGAACATAATTTTAGGGATTTGATTTTAATTTTCCACAAAGATACAAAAAAAAAATGAAAAAACTTAAAAACTATTAAAATGTTGTTGCAAATTTGTGTAATTGATTTATTTTTTGTAATTTTGTACCATGGATAGGTGTGCACAAACAAAAGAGAATACAGAATTTACCTCAGCGCAGTACGAGGCAATATATCCGGAGGGAATAGAACATCATTATTGGACAAAATCTCGGAATTGGATAATTGCAAAAGCTATAAAAAAATATGATGTAAAAGGTAAAATTTTAGAGATTGGTTGCGGAAAAGGGCTGGTTGTCGAATATCTGAATAAGAACGGCTTCGACTGCTCCGGTGTGGAATTAGCTGATGTGCCGGTATCACCTTCGTTGCAAGATAAAATATTAACAGGGAAAGATGTTAAAGACCTCTCTTCTGACTACTGTGATGCATTTTCCACAATTTTGTTGTTAGATGTAATCGAACATATTGCCGATCCGGTTTCATTTCTGCGAAATCTAAAAACTAAATTTAAAAATCTGAAAACTATTGTGCTTACTGCTCCTGCAAGACAGGAATTATTCTCTAACTACGATGAATTTAACGGGCACTACAGGCGTTATGATTGGCACATGCTGCGTAGTTTGGCAGCAGAAACAAACATTAGGGTTATTTATCAATCTTATTTTTTTCATGCTTTATACTTGCCGGCAAGGCTCATACTTTGGTTATTTGGTAAACGAAAATTATACATGACAGCACCTAGCGGCATAGCAAAGTGGATACATACTGCCATTGCATGGTTTATGTATTTTGATGCATTATTATTACCAAAAAAGCTAGGAGGCACATCTTTGATTGCAGTCATGAAAATTTAATCATTTGTAAAACACAGTACCATTATGCTCATATCCATTATCATTCCTTGCTACAACGAAGAACAAGTTATTGCCGAAACATACAAACGACTGACTGATGTTATGCAAAACTTACCACACAAATACGAATTGATTTTTGTAAATGACGGCAGCCGCGACAATACGTTGGCAATTTTGCAAAATTTTTCTAAAAAAGATCAAAGGGTAAAAGTGCTTTCATTTTCGCGAAATTTTGGACATCAGGCTGCTATTACCGCAGGACTGAATTATTGTAACGGGGATTACGCTGTAACGATTGATGGTGATTTACAAGATCCCCCGCAGGTAATTTTAGGTATGTTGGAAACGATGAAAGCCGAAAATGCCAATATTGTTTATGCTGTTCGTAAAAAGAGAGACGGTGAGCCCCGTTGGCGGTTAATTGCCATAAAATTGTTTTACAGAATACTAAACAAACTGTCTGATATTCATATTCCTGTTGATACCGGCGATTTCAGATTAGTGGACAGAAAAGTGATTGATCAATTCAATGCACTTGAAGAAAAAAATAAATATATCCGAGGACTGATGTATTGGATGGGTTTTAAGCAAGTACCTTTTTATTATGATCGCGAAGCACGGTTTGCCGGTGAAACAAAATATCCATTCGGAAAATTATTAAAATTGGCTTTGACCGGAATTTTTTATTTTTCAAAAAAACCTCTGAACATTGCAACATCGCTTGGATTTGTCAGTATAGTGTTAGGGCTGTGTTATGTACTTTGGGCCCTTATTTCTATGATTTTCGGTTTTGGCTATGCGATAAGCGGATGGACATCAACAATCGTTTTGATTGTATTTTTTGGCGGCGTGCAGTTGCTTACTATCGGCGTATTGGGCAAATATATCGGCAATCTTTTTGATGAGGTAAAGGGTCGTCCGGAATACATCGTCAACGAAAAAATAAACTTCGACGAATAAACAAAAACGCTATGGCAAAAAAACAGCAACAAACACCAAAAAGCATCGAAACAAAACCTACCAAAACCTTTCTGGAAATTGAAGAAGAAAATTGGTGGAAACGGGTATTTATTGCGTTAGCTGCTGCTATTTTTTTAGCTTTGCCGCTTATGAGTCTTGATGCGGGAAACTCCGGCGATGAGGATTATTGGCAGCACCCTCATTCGATACATTTGTTTAATTATTTTATGTCTCTTGGCAGAGATACGGGATTTATCAACGAAAAAGAACTGGAGTATTCGGGCTGGGCTTTTGATGCGGCAACCATGTTTGTGATCAAAGCATTGAATGCCGAAAATTATATGACCGTCCGCCACGTTATGAATGCCATTGTTGGCGCGTTTCTGATGTTGTTTGTGGGTTTGCTCGCACGACTTATCGGAGGTTGGCGGGCAGGGAGTATAGCTCTTTTGCTCATCTTTTTTTCGCCCTATATTTTAGGGCATTCGTTCAATAATCCTAAGGATATTCCTTTTGCTGCTTTCAGCATTGGTGCTATTTATTACATCGCTTGGTTTATCAAAGAGTTTCCCAACCCATCGTGGAAAACTTGCATAAAACTTGGACTCTTGATTGGTGCGACCATTGGTATCCGCCCGGGCGGATTTTTGTTGATACCTTATTTTGGTTTGTTTGTAATGGTGTATTACATGATTGTGAACAAACCAAAAGAGTATTTCTCCAAGTCAAATCAATTGGTTTTGAAAAAAATCTTGATAAGGGCATTCGCTGCTGTCGGTATAGCTCTCGCTGTGATGTTTATTTTATGGCCTTACGCCATGAAAGACCCAAGAAATATCGTTTCGTCTTTTCAACTGGCATCACAGTTTACCACTGTTATTCGTGTGGTGTTCGAAGGACAAATGATTTGGTCGGATAACTTACCTTGGTACTATATTTCAAAATTGATCCTCATAAAGTCTCCTCTTGCTGTGTTTGCAGGTGCTATCATCTACTTGTTCACTGCACGAAAGTTTGAAAAAGGATATTTTTGGATGTTTGTGCTAATGTTTTGTTTTGTGTTCCCAATTTTTTGGATTATTTACACAAGCGCCAATGTTTATGGAGGTTGGCGCCATTTACTTTTTGCTTATCCAACATTGGTTGTTGCGTCTGCACTTGGATTCAATAGTTTAATTTTGCTGTTTAAAAACAAATACGTAAAAATAGCACTTACTGTACTGCCATTGCTATTGCTAGCAAATCCAATAATATTCAGTATTAAAAATCATCCGTATCAATACATTTACTTCAACCGACTTGCCGGCGGAGTACCGGGAGCTTTCGGTAGATTTGAATTAGATTATTACTACCATTCTACTCGCGAAGCTTCAGAGTGGGTTATTGCAAATGCACGAAAAACGGGACTTGAAGCTACCGATAGAATTAGAGTTGCAACTTGGCATTTGCCTTCTGTTCAGTATTTTTTTAGACACCACACCGATAGATTTGAACCTACTTTTACGCGTTGGTCACAACGAGGGAACGATGACTGGGATTATGCCATTTTTACTGTTATAGGAATGAGTCCCCAAATGCTGAAATCCGATATGTTTCCTCCGGCAAACACCGTGCATCAAATCAAAGTTTCCGGCGTTCCGATCGCGATTATTCTCAAACGTACGGATAAATCAGATTATTTCGGCAATATCCAAATGCGGGAAGGCAATTTGGATTCGGCTCTTGCACTCTTGAAAAATTCATTGACGTTTGTGCCTTCTGGTGAGTCCGTCATTATAAATATCGCTGAAATTTACTTAATGCAGAACCAAAACGATTCGGCAATTTTATATCTCAACAAACTTTTGGCATTCGACCCTCGAAACGAAATCGCAAATTTCTTTAAGGCACATGCTTTGCTGCGCCAAAATCGTTTGAACGAAGCACAGCAATGCTTGCAAGTCATCATCAACCATAATCCGAGAAACGATAATGCACCTTGGATGTCTGCTCAAATTCATGCACAACAAGGCAATTTGATTTTGATGGAACGAATGCTCGAACGAATGTTGACAGCAAATGCCAACCGACAAGAGGAAGCTCTTAATTTGATGCGTCAAGCCTACCAAAATGCAGGCATGTCGCCAAACGATGCAGATATGGCATTTCGTCGCATTTGGATCAATGTGCTGGAGGCATTAGGATTTACAGCAGAAGCCCGCCAACTCAGAAATCAACGCTAAAAACTAAATACCATGAAACCAGAGAAAAAAACAACAGATTTTGTAAAAAAAATTCGTGAGGTTTCGTCAGAAATCAACTTGAAACTGTCGCGTATCAAGCCCGAACATTTTGTTATGAAAACACCGATCGGTAATATCTACGCAGTAGTTAGTTCTAAGGGTTTGCAAGAATTGAAAAAAACATGCGAAGATGTAAAGCCTCCAAAAGGCATATTTGGCAGACATGTTAGAGACCAGCTCAAAGAATACTTTGCAAAAAAACGCACCTGTTTCGATGTAAAATTGGATTTGCAAGGCACCGATTTTCAGAAAAAAGTTTGGAAAGAGTTGCAAAAAATTCCTCATGGTTCAATGGCTACCTATGGTTATATCGCCCAACGCGTTGGAAATCCGAAAGCCGCACGTGCTATAGGTTCTGCAAATCACAACAATCCGGTGGCAATTATTGTTCCTTGCCACCGAGTAGTCGGAGCAAAAGGACATTTGGTAGGCTATGCCGGCGGTTTAGACATGAAAGCGTACCTACTGCAATTAGAAGGCGCTTTGTTGGTTTGAAAGTAGGGGCGAGGCATGCCTCGCCCCTACAAATTAATACCTCAACCATTTCCACAGTTCCTTGTAATTCACCTTTTTTCCGTACATCAAAATACCGACACGGTAGATTTTTGCGGCAAGCCATGTGGTGAAAATAAAACCTGTTATCAATAGACCGATTGACAGTGTCAATTCCCACACAGGTACGCCAAACGGCACACGCATCATCATCACAACCGGTGATGTAAGCGGAATCATCGAAAGCCAAAACGCTACCGTTCCGTTCGGATCTTGCATGATCATTGGAATTGCAATTATCGCTATAATTAGCGGAACAGTAATCGGAAGCATAAACTGTTGTGTGTCGGCTTCGTTATCTACCGCTGATCCTACTGCCGCAAACAGCGAGGCGTACAGTAAATATCCACCGATAAAATAAATCAAAAACATCAAAATGATAAATACAAAATCAATGTTTCCGGCACCTACCAGCATGTTTTCAAGCATGGCAGTTACTCCACCGGTAACTTCCGAAGGAACCATCGCTTCCATATCTACTGCCATTTGCGAAACTTCGGCTTGCGCAAGTGTTGGGGCCATCGCAATTCCTGCAACGGTAACAATTCCGACCGTCAGAGCAATCCATAAGAAAAATTGTGTGAGCCCGACCATGGCTATCCCAACGATTTTTCCCATCATAATCTGAAAAGGTTTTACCGACGAAACGATTACTTCGACAATTCGGTTGCTTTTTTCTTCAATCACACCTTGCATCACTTGTGCTCCAAATAAAAACACGAACAAATAAATCAAAAACGCTGTAAAATAGCCGATTCCGGTATTCAAGCCGGTAGCAAACTCCTCGCCTGTGCGGACATTCTGAGCCCTTACATTAATTCGTATTGCTCGAATTGCACTATAATCTTCGGCAGAAATATGGAAGGTTTCCATCAATAATTTATTCCGAAAAATTTCTTGCAATTGATTTTCTACTGCACTTTGCGTGCCTAATCCGGGCTGTTGTCGGTTGTAAAACAAGGCTGCCGGATTGGGTTGATTTTCGTCGGCTTTTTGAATGTGTAACAACAAATCAAAATCGCCGTTTTTTAGTTGATTTTTTGCATCGTTTATGTTCTCAACCCTCGAAAACATGATGTTTCCTCTGTCTTCGAGTTGGCTTTCAAAAATACCCGATTCGTCAACAATGGCAATATTATGTGAGTCGGTGGTGATGTTCATCAGCAACATCGGAACAAGGAGAAGTGACGCGAACAAAATCGGACCTAAAATCGTCATGATGATGAACGATTTTTTCTTTACGCGAGTTAAAAATTCTCGGCGGATGATTAAGAATATTTTAGATTTCATAGTTGTTTTTTTTGTCGTCATTGCGAGCGAAGCGAAGCAATCTACTGCCCTTTGGATTGCTTCACTGCTTTGCAGTTCGCAATGACGGTTATTTTTTTGTGACTGTCTGAATAAATATATCGTTCATCGAAGGCAAAATTTCTTGAATGCCTGTAACTTCGACGTGTTTGGTGATTTCTGTCAGCAAATGATTGATTTTACTATCAGTAGGAATTTGAATTTTTGCATTATAAAATCCGTGTCCGTGTGGCTTACTTTCCAGAACGGTAAACCCTTGGGGTAAGAGTGGTTTGAGATCTTTTTCTGTTTCGCCCTCGTAAGTCAAACTATAAGTTTGATTGCGATACTGTCGCTGAATATCTTTCACATTTCCACTCAAAACTACTCGTGATTTATTGATAAGAGCGATTTCATCGCAAAGTTCTTCGACTGATCCCATGTTGTGTGTTGAAAAAATGATGGTTGTCCCTTTTTCGCGAAGATTCATCATTTCGGCTTTTAGTAATTCCACGTTTACAGGGTCGAATCCGCTGAACGGCTCATCAAAAATCAATAGTTTCGGGTCGTGCAAAATAGTTACGATAAACTGCACTTTTTGTGCCATTCCTTTCGAAAGCTCTTCCACTTTTTTGTCCCACCACGTTTCCATTCCGAATTTTTCGAACCATTCTTTGAGTTTTGCCATAGCTTGTTTCTCGGACAAGCCTTTGAGCTGAGCGAGGTACATCGCTTGTTCGCCGACTTTCATTTTTTTGTAAAGTCCGCGTTCTTCGGGAAGATAGCCGATTTGTTCGATGTGTTTGGGTTGCAGGCGTTCGCCGTCGAACCAAATTTCGCCCGAATCGGGTGCGATGATTTGGTTAATATTTCGAATGAGCGTTGTTTTTCCGGCGCCGTTCGGGCCCAAAAGTCCGAACACACTGCCTTGCGGAACGCTAATCGAAACATCGTCCAGTGCTTTGTGGTTGGCGTAGGCTTTGTGGATGTTTTTTGCTTCGAGAATCATATTTATGTAGTATTTTGCATTAGTTAGTCGTTAAAGCGATTCGAAATGTCACAAATTTCTTTCGTAAAAAAAATCTCTGCAAAGGTACGAAAAAATTTTGTTATATCAAAAAAAATAACTATCTTTGCACCCTCAAAAAGGGGCATTAGCTCAGTTGGCTAGAGTGCTTGACTGGCAGTCAAGAGGTCATCGGTTCGACTCCGATATGCTCCACTTAGAGAAACAAGCCTTTCAGGAAATTTACTGAAAGGCTTTGTCGTTTCCATTTTTTTTCGTATCTTTGTGTGAATTTTTATTTTGAGATATGAAATTTTTGAGATATAGTTTTGTTGCGATTTTTTTGTGTATAACAACGGTGAGTTTTGCACAAAGAGGACAAAGAGCTTTAGATAGAGCCGATAGAGCATTTGAGCTACAACAGTTTAATCAGGCAGCAACGCTTTATCATCGGGCGTTTACAAGAGTTCGAGGTGACGAACTTAGAAATCAAATTCTTTTTCAAATTGCGGAAAGTTATCGTTTGTCGGGACAAAATAACAGAGCACTACCGCACTACCGAAGATTGATCCGGGCCCGCCATTACGAAATAGAACCGAGAGTTTTGCTACACCTTGCTGAACTCGTCCGTTTTAGGGATGATCACGAGGAAGCCGTTGAGATGCTTGAGCGTTTTCTGGAGCTTGTTCCAGGAGATGATCGTGCTGCCTTGCTTCTCGAATCAAGTAGAAATGCTGAAAATTGGCTGAACAACCCAACTCGACATATCGTTGAACCTGTCAGAAGGCTTAATTCAAGAGCCAACGATTTTTCCCCGAGATTTTTGGACGAACACGAACGAATTTTGGTATTCACCTCTTCTCGAGAAGGTGCAACGGGCAGGCGGAAAGACGATTGGACAGGACAACGATTTACCGACTTGTTTATTTCTAACCAAAACCAACAAGGCGTTTGGAGTACACCGAGACTATTAGAAACAGAGAGCATTCTCAACACGCCTGCCAACGAAGCCGATGCTTTTTTTATCAACAACGGAAACACGGTTTTTTTTACATTTTGTGCAAATTTACGTAGAACGCAAAGTGGCTGTCGGATTTTTACCTCTAACTTTGATGGAGTATCGTGGAGTGAGCCTCGCTATGTGCATTTATCGCCGGATTCTGTAGCAGATTTTGTACATCCATGGGTAAGTTCGGACGGACGAATGATTATTTTTGCATCAAACATGGAAGGCAGTTTTGGATATTTGGACTTATGGATGGCAACACGATACAGTTCTAACGAAGATTTCGGACCACCACAAAACTTAGGACCAAATATCAATACTTCCGGCAGAGAAGCATGGCCTTTTTTGAAAGATTCGCTGCTTTATTTTGCATCCACCGGACATCCCGGATTGGGTGGCTATGATATATTTGTGAGTGAACGAACGGAAGGCGGATGGGGTGTTCCGGAAAATTTGGGTGCACCGATGAATTCGAGTGCCGACGACTTTGGAATTGTGTTTGCAAGGTGTGGAACTCGGGGATTTTTCAGCTCAAACCGAAATGCAGGAAGAGCTATAACTCGTTCGGATGACGATATTTGGAGCTTTGTTTTGCCGGCAATGAATTTTTCGATTTCGGGTGTGGTTCGAGACGATGAGACCATGCAATTGTTGCAGAACGCAATGGTGGAAATTGTAGGTTCGGATGGACTTTCTGTGCGAGTACTTACAAACAACAGAGGTTTTTTTAGATTTGATGAAACACAAATCCGACAAAATGTAACCTACCAACTTTTGGTTACACACTCAGGATATTTCGACGATGAAATTATTGTGACTACGGTAGGCTTGAACAATGGTGTTGACTTTGTTCGAGATTTCAGCCTGACACCGTTGCCAAGAGGGGAGGTCATGCTTCCTGAAATTTTGTATGCGGTCGGACGATGGGAATTGCGAGAACAATTCCAAGACTCGTTGATGGGTCTGATTGAGCTGATGGAGCAAAATCCAAGATTAATCATTGAATTGGGTTCACATACAGACAACCGTCCGATTGCGATGACCAACGATACCTTATCGCAACGCCGTGCCCAGTCTGTGGTAGATTTTTTGATTACAAGAGGTATTCATCCGGGACGTTTGGAGGCAAGAGGCTATGGTGATCGTGCTCCTAGAGTGTTTTCGGAAGATTTTTCAAAAACGGTTGACGGTGTAACTCTTGATATTCCTGCGGGAAGCGTTTTAACCTCCCATTTTATCAATGCATTGCCGACAAGACCGTTGCAGGAAATAGCACACTCTCTCAATCGTAGAACGGAGTTTAGAATTTTGCGAGACGACTTTATTCCGCCTGCCGAAGGAGGAGAACCGATTTCGCTCGACAATTTAGTAAGAATGGCACGTGCGGAAGATCACATGAGAATACCGTTCCGAATCAATCCTCCAACGGGATTGCCCGAATTTGAAGTTGTGATTAACGGTGCAAGTTTTACATTTGTTTATGATGAAAATGCCTGTCAAAATTTGATCGGAACAGAAGATGCTATGCGACTTTTGCGAACAGGACGAATCAACAGAAACGACTTCAGAGACGGAGCAGGCTCTTTTGATGAGGAAGGTGACATTCTGCCAAATTCCGTAATAACACTACGCGAAATGCGAATCGGCAGACAAACCTTGAATCGTGTTACTGTAACCGTAACCCCCGAACTTCCGGCGCCTGTTATTTTGACTTCCGAAACCATGCGTTTGCTCGGCGAATTTGAGATTGACCGCGTGGAGCGGGTGTTGCAGTTGAGGTAAATTTTATCAAAACAAAAACAACGTGAAAAAGGTTACTATCATAATTTTCACAACAGTCCTATCATTCGGTGTTTTCGCACAACAGAATGACACGATTGCTATGACCGGTTGCAATTTCAACACACCCGGTTGGGGCGAAAGCTTGGGCGTAGTATCTTTTTATACCGACAACGAATGGATTATTGAAGGTAATGGTATTACTCAAATTTGGTCTGATGCTGTGACGGCTAATGCTTGTCAAAAAGAAACGTTCAATGGCGGAAATCTTGAAGTTCAAGATTTCAATGCCGATTGTCGCTCCAATCCTAATTTTCCGGGCGATTTATTTTCGTGGTGTGCGGTTGTTCGTTTTGCAGACACTCTTTGTTCACCTGCTCAAGGTTGGCGTGTTCCCAGGATGCAAGATTTTATTGACTTAGATATTGCTTTGGGTGGTACAGGTGAGTCAAGAGATTTTTCTGATGAAAACGCTCAATTTGTTGAAGTCAACTATATCAACCGTTGGGGCGGTGCTTTTGGTGGTTTCGGTCGTTCGGCAGAAGGCTGTCTTTGGTTTCAGTCGTCGTGTGGTTTTTATTGGTCTCAGTCGGAATATGATACTACGCTTGGACGCTCCTTTCGCTTTATTGACTCAGGTTTTGTCTTCCCGCAACCTTCGAAATTCAAAGGCTTTGGCTTTTCCGTCCGTTGTGTCCGTTAGTTTTGGTGAATAATGCTAATATCTTGGTTGTAATCCGACCCCGTCCGTAGGACGGTATGTGAATAACCGCAGGCGTGAGCCTATGGAGGTAGTGCAGTCGGCACAGACACCACAGCCAGCACTAGTAGCACACTCCTCTCCGCTCGGAGAGCTGTATGTGCCACCCTATGGGCGGCGTGTATGCTATCGCCATGTAACCACAGGTTACACCTGCGGTTATGCGGATTACGCCCTACGGGCGAGAATGTCGCTAATCATCAGCAATCAATCGCATCAACTCACTTAAATTCGGCGTTAAAATAATCTCCGAACGGCGGTTTCTGGCACGATTTTCGGGAGTATCATTCGGTGCAATCGGCATCCATTCGCCACGACCGGCAGCTGTTACACGCGTCGGAGAAATTCCTCTGTTTTCAAGCAAAATACGTGTAATCGCCGTTGCACGCATCACACTTAAATCCAAGTTATCTCTAACATCGCCTCTGCCTCTCATCGGGATATTATCGGTGTGGCCCTCAACCATAATGCCTATTTCCGGACTTTGTGCCAAAATTGTAGCAACTTCACGAATAGCTCTTTGACCTTCAGCATTTACTTGCCACTGACCGGAAGCAAAAAGCAGGCGTTCGTCCATCGAAATATGGACTCGTCCGTCTCGCGTATAAACGGTCAAACCTCTGTCGGCAAAACCCAACAAGGCTTGCGTCATTCTGTCGCGAAGAGCTCTCAACTCCGACTCTTTACTATCCAAAATACCTTGAAGTTCATTGACACGAACCTCTTTTTCACGAAATTCCGCCAACAAACGCTCCAGCTCACGTTGCTGTTCGTTTACTTCGGCTTCACGTCTGAGCAGATTATCGCGAGCGGTGTTCAATTCTTGCATGAGGCGCTGATTTTCAGCGCGATTTCCGGAAAGAGCAGTAGTAAACCTTGCATTCAATTCGTCGTATTCAGCTCGTAGATTTTCCAAACTGGTTTGTGCAAATCTGTGGTCGGCTTCCATTTCATCGAATGCCGCCTGCAGTCTGGCTAACTGCTCTCTTTTCCGCTCAATTTCGGCTCTCAATTCATTGATAAGAATACCTTGTTCCAAGTTGGTTCTTTCCAATCTTGTGGCTCTGTCTGAAGTTTCGTTGTACTTACTTTCCAATTCTCTGAACCTTTGCATACTTACGCAAGAGGCAAAAATGAGAGTGATTGCTGTGATTGTTAAAATCTTTTTCATGATATTTTTTGTTAAATTTTTAATTCTGCCATTACCGGACAATGATCCGAATGCATTGCATCCGGCAGGATAGATGCTGAAATCAAGTTTTTTTCGAAATTTTTAGTCAACATAATGTAGTCAATCCGCCAACCTTTATTATTGGTTCTGGCGTTGAATCGATACGTCCACCACGAATAATGATGTGCCAAAGTCGGATTTAGAAAACGAAACGTATCCACAAATCCATCGTTGATAAATTTGCTGAACCACTCACGCTCCTCAGGCAAAAATCCCGAGTTTTTGGTATTGCCTTTTGGGTCGTGAATATCAATCGCCTCGTGAGCGATGTTGAAATCGCCGCAAATAATGAGTTTCGGGCGAGTTGTTTCGAGTTGTTTGATATAGGTGTGAAAATCGTCGAGCCATTGCATTTTGAACGCTTGCCGTTCTTCGCCCGATGTTCCGGAAGGATGGTACACGCTGATTACGGAAACATCGCTGAAATCTGCACGAATGAAGCGACCTTCGTTGTCGTATTTTTCTATTCCCATGCCGAATTCGACATGAGTCGGCTCTTGTTTGGTCAAAATCGCCACACCGCTATACCCTTTTTTTTGTGCGGAAAAATAATAGCAATGATAACCCAAACTTTGGAAATCCATCGTAGGGATTTGTTCAGGCTGTGCTTTGGTTTCTTGCAGGCACACCACATCGGGATTGGTTTTTTCTAACCACTCCAAAAATCCTTTGCCGACAGCGGCACGAATCCCATTGACGTTATAGCACACAATTTTCATTCGTACAAAGTTACGAAAAACTTTTGTAGAATTTTGCACGAACTCTCAGGGATTTTTAACAATGGGTTGTTGATTATTTTTTTCGCAACCTCTCACGAATTTTTTGATGACCTGATGTTCCAAAAACCGAAATCAAAAACCAATGAACAGCCATTTTGAGCCTAAATTTGAAGTCTTTTTTTACCCAATGACTGTCGAAATGATGAATGGTGTATGTTTGTTTAGAGATTTTTATTTCTGCCGTGTGATGATTTTTTGGGGAAAAGTATTTTTTGGGGAAAATTTGCAGTTGGTCAGATTTTAAATTTGCAAGTTCATTTTCTTTACATTGAAAGTGTTCCGAAAGCAAACGATCAAGTGTAATCGGCATTGGGAAAAGGCTGAGTGAGCCGTCTTTGTTGAAAAGTGGCGTTGTTTGAAATTGTTTCAAAACATAACCGACCCAATCCAAATGTGGCTCTGCACCGATAATTGCTGCCTCTAAATGTCCACTTTGCTCAAATCCGATAAACGATTTTTGCGAAAGCAAATCATCAAAACTTTTCAACACCTCAACATCGGCATCTAAATAAACTCCACCCTCGTGATAGAGTGCGTGAATGCGTATGTAATCCGCAACAGCACTATATTTTTTTGCCTGCAAAGCCTCTTTAAGTCGAGAGTTGTCTATTTGTTCAACACGTTTGGCATCCCAAAGCACAAATTCATAATCGGGCAAATATTTGTGCCAAGAATCAATGCAATGTTGAATCAACGGAGGATAAGGGTCGCCACTAATCCAGCAATAATGAATGATTTTTGGAATCATGAACGAGAAAGATTAACTTGATTATTATCAGCATTGATTTTTCTTGTGTCAACCACTATCATGAAAGCCATAATCACATAAAAATATGGAATAAATGTAGCACCCTCGGAAAGAATTTGAATGGAATACGGAAGCAAAACAATCATTGCCGCACCATTGGTAAATCTAATAAGAAAAAAGAATGTTGTCAATAAAAAGAGTAAGCCCAACATGCCGGTTTCCATCAAAAAAATAGGGAAATAACCATGTGCGGAAAATGTAAATCTTGCCATCTGTTCAGTTTCGGAAAGTCCAAGACCAAACAAAATATATCTCAAACTTGCTGTCTCATAAAAGTACAAGGCTTCGTTAAGAATTAGAAATTTGGTTTGAAAACTGTAATCGGGAAAATATCGTAGTGCCCAAAGAGCAAAAATACCGAAAAGACCTACTGAAAAGAGTACCAACAAAGACTTTTTCCAGTCTGAATTTTTGAAAAAAAAGTAGTAAAATAATCCAATGGCAACAGCCGGAATACTTGCCCTTGAAAGTGTCAGTACAATGAGAATTAACGCAACACAAATTTCCTTTTTCATAGATTCTTTGTAGGAGTGTCCCCACCAAAGCATAAAAAATAACAATGCAATGATGTGACCCGCAGTCATATTGCTTGCAACATACATTGGTCCGTTAAACTTGAATTGATAAAAACCATGCTCCGGATTTTCGCCTTGAATAATCAAATAATAAGCGTAGGCAAATCGCAATATGGCTTCAAAACAGAGAATAATAAGAGAATAACGAATAAATTTTCTGCCCAAATTTTTCAAAAAATCAGCGGACGTCTGCTCTGAAAAAATCAAAATTAAAATTAAATAGAGGGCTGCAAATACCACGCCCATGTAGCGAAAAAACACAGTCCCCATAAAATACTGTGACGAAAAAATATAGAGAATGAAGATACCTAAAACTACAATAATTTTAGTTGACTCTCTATTTTCCAATTTTAATTTTCCGCTTGCATACAGAGCAAACAAACACAGAACTGCACCTAAAAACAACAGCAATGTCGGAGGCACCGGCAACCACGTGCGACTGCTCAAACTTGCCAAAGGAATGAGCAATACCAAGCCGAGCTCGCTTAGCGAAAGATTTTTGAAGTATTTAAGACTGAGGTTTTTCATTCTGCGAATGCTTTCTAAACACAAACCTCGGCTCCTCTTTGCGAATTAAGCGTTTGATATTTTTGATATGCGTGAGTGGAACGAAAATGGCGATGAGGATTGCGAAAATTAATAATGGCAAGTAGTGTATTAAAAGATTTGGAAAATGATAACCAACTGCCCAATAAAAGTCGAAAACTTTGTCGTCCTCATCGACAAATCCTATAAGCGGTCTCAGTGTTCTCCGTACATAAAAGTATAAGCTTGCAATGTACAATATTGGCAAGGAAATTGCTGCAGATATCGAGGCTAAAGAAACGTATCGAAACAAGAAAAGCATACCAAAGAAAATTCCTGCTACAATAAAAAATACTTGAGAGTAAAGCATAATCAAAATTCCGACCAATGTCGCAACGCCTTTTCCGCCTCGAAATCCTGCAAAAACAGGAAATACATGCCCAACCACGGTTGCAACGGCTACGAAAATTTGAATCAAAGGTAAATAATGGTGGTGTTTATCGACAAATTCTGGCAATATCGCCAACGGCACGATACCTTTTAGTAAATCCAGCACTAAAACAACCAATCCGGGCTTTAATCCTAGCACACGAATTGTGTTGGTTGCTCCCGCATTTTTACTGCCCTCTTTTCGTACATCTTTTCCGTAAAAAACTTCTCCAATCCAAACAGCATTCGGAATTGAACCGATGAGATAAGCGAGAATAATTGCTATACAAGGGAGAATAATGTCTATAATAATATCCATGGTTTAGACTATTTTCTTGATTCTAACATCGGCACAAACCGAAAATCTCCGTGTTCTTCACAAGAAAATTCCGTATCCGATAATTTGGTGTAAACATTCATTTTTTGTACATCTTCTCCTTCAGGAATAACCATAATTCCGCCGATTTTCAACTGCTCTTTCAACGCTTCGGGAACGAAAGGCGCACCACACGTAACAATGATTTTGTCGAACGGAGCAAAATTCGGCAATCCGGCATAACCGTCGCCGTAAAAGCACTTGGCATTATATTTCAGATTTTTCAACAATTCTTTGGTCTTGAGAAACAAATTGCGATGCCGTTCGATCGTAAACACTTTTGCCCCTAATTCCACCAAAACTGAAGCTTGATACCCTGAGCCTGTGCCGATTTCCAAGATTTTTTCTTTGGGTTTGACTTGCAGAAGTTCGGTTTGCTTAGCGACAGTAAACGGTTGTGAAATGGTTTGCCCTTCGCCAATCGGAAAAGGTCGGTCTTGGTAAGCAAACTCCAAAAAAGACGAATCAATAAACAGATGCCTGGGAATTTTTTCAATAGAAGAAAGTACCGAAGTAGAGGCTATTCCTTTATTTTTCAGGCCTTCGACTAAGGCTTTTCGCAAGCCTTTGGTTTTATACGTGTCTAAATGTTGCATAATTAAGTTGCAAAGATACAAATTTTAATTGAGAATTGAGAATTGAGAATTGGGAATGAGGCAGTAATGCGGTTAAAATTTCCTGACAGTCATATGTTAAAAATAATTCTCCATTCTCAATTCTCCATTCTCCATTTTTTCGTATCTTTGTACCAAAAAATAAACACTATGCTTTCTATCGCAGTTATCGGCGCCGGACATCTCGGCAAAATACACCTCAAATGTCTTCAAGGACTTTCTAATCAGTACAAAATTGTAGGTTTTTACGATGTTGATACGGAAAATTCTACAAAAGTTGAAGCTGAATTAGGTGTGAAATACTTTTCAAATTTGGAAGAACTTATCCAAGCCGTTGATGTGGTGGATATTGTTACACCGACAATTTCGCATTTTGAAATTGCGTCTTTAGCCCTGCGAAAAGGCAAGCATGTTTTTATTGAAAAGCCGATCACCACAACGCCGCAAGAAGCTCAAAAACTTTTGGCTTTGGCGAATGAAGCGGGCGTAAAAACTCAGGTGGGACATGTTGAGCGCTTTAATCCGGCGTTTTTGGCGGTAAAAGATAAAATTTCAAATCCGATGTTTATCGAAACACATCGCTTGGCGATGTTCAACCCGCGCGGACTAGATGTTCCTGTGGTTTTAGATTTGATGATTCACGACATTGATTTGATTTTAAGCGTAGTCAATTCACCTGTTCGAAAAATCAGCGCAAGTGGTACGGCGATTGTCAGCGACACCCCTGATATTGCGAACGTTCGCTTGGAATTTAACAACGGCTGTGTGGCCAATATCACGGCAAGTCGAATTTCGATGGAAAACTTGAGAAAATCTCGTTTTTTTCAAAAAGATGCTTATATTGCAGTTGACTTTCTAAAAAAAGAATCGGAAATTATTCGCATGGGCGATGTTACACCCGCTGCAAAAGATGATCCGTTTGCAATGATTGTCGACTTGCCGCAAGGCAAACAAAAACACATTCAAATCGAGAAGCCGGAAGTTATTCCGGGCAACGCCATACAAAGCGAATTGAGTAGTTTTTACGATGCAATTGTGAACGATACGGAAACAGCAGTTCCTTTCATCGATGGATATAATGCTCTCGAAGTGGCATATCAAATTTTGAACGAAATACAGTCTGCAAAACGATAATGAAACGTATCATTGATATTGTGCTGAGTATTTTCTTTGGAATTTTATTTTTACCCTTGATTCTATTCGTGATTTGGAAAGTCAAACGAGATTCGAAAGGTTCTGTTTTTTATTCGCAAGAGCGTATCGGCTTAGATGAAAGGCCATTCATGATGTATAAATTTCGTTCGATGGTTGAAAATGCTGAAACCGCTGACTTTCCGCTACTCTCGAGCGACGACGACGAGCGTGTAACACGTTTCGGACGTTTTATGCGAAAATATCGAATTGATGAACTGCCTCAACTTTGGAATGTTTTGAAAGGCGATATGAGTATGGTCGGACCTCGTCCCGAACGGCGGTATTTTATTGATCAAATTGTGAAAAAAGCACCGGAATACAAACGCTTACTGCGTGTAAAACCCGGTGTTACGTCATGGGGAGAAGTCAAGTATGGATACGCTTCATCGGTAGAGCAGATGATAGAACGTATGGCATTTGATTTGCAGTACATCGACAACATGTCGCTTTCCAATGATTTTAAGATTTTGTTTTATACAGTCGGCACGGTTTTGAAAGGCGAAGGAAAATGAAAAAAAGGCGGAGAAAAATTTCCGCCTTTTAGTTAATTCAAATTATTTTCCATTAGAATTTGTAAAGGAAGCCGAGTGTTAGACCGGTGGCACCACCAAGGCTGATAATGTCGTTGCTGTTAAAACGAAAACCAAAGGTATTCGTTACAGTTCTGTCATCAGACAGTTCGCCGTTTGGTAGACCGGCTCTTGTTCTTTGGTGATTGAAGCCAAGAGATAAGAAGTTAAAGCGGGCTATCAACATAATTCTTTCGTTTATGTGGAAATCCACAACCGGAGTGACACCGAAACCAAAAGTATTTGTTCTGTTAAGATGTTGAGTGTCTTCTGAACCGACCCTTCTATTTCGATTCGAGGTTGCAAATCCGATCGAAGGTTTTGCTAACAAATTAAGTCGGCCAAATGACATGTAAGTGTATAGCGCAAAAATATCTAAACCAAAGCCTGTGGTGGCCGTTATTCTGTCATTATTGCCGTGAAAATTGAAATCCCTTATAGCATCATTTCGAAAAAATTCGGGATGCACTCCCAAAATAAGTCTTTCCCCCACTTTGTAAGCAACCATTGGGGCAATGCTGAAATTTGTTGTTCTTGGACCTCTAACGTCATCACCACTGTTCGGTACAAATCGGCTTCCGGACATGTTAAATCCGAATTGTCCTCCAACGGCAAACTGTGCTTGAACTGCTGCTGCGAAAGCAACAAGCACTACTGTAATCATAATTTTTTTCATGTTTTGTAAGTGTGAATTTATAATTTTATTGATTTTTTATGTTGTATTTCCGCCCTATTGTACGCAATTTTTGGCAAAAAGTTACAAAATTATCAACAAAAACGGAATTTATCAATGCTTCGCCTCTACTTCGTCACAACACGTCCCAGAAGGCCGGATATTTGTACGCGAGCCCGCTCAAATCTCGCCAATTCCGCAACTAAAATCTGCAAATTGTCTTCGTCTAGTTCGATTTTTAACTTTTCTCTACGCTCGGCAATCATTTTTTCCAACTTGCACAAGCGAAACGCCGACAAAGATTCCGAAACAAGCCGAGAAAGTTGGTCTTCTTCGTGTTCTTTTTTGACTCGAATTTCTTTTTTTGCCCAGTTTTCACTGATATTGTGTGGGAAATTCATTAAGTCAATTGTCAATTGCTTGACATTTTCGTTTTCGTGGTGTAAAAAATAACTGTCTCCGACTTGATTTTCTTGATTTGAAAAAGCGTCAAAAATTAAACCATACAGCGGGTTTTCAAAACCAAGAAGGTCGTCATTTGAAATTTCGGTAAAAATATAATTGCCGACATTTCTTTTTTCGATTTCATCTGTATTGTCGGATGCTATGGTAATTTCCGCTGGGCAGTAATTTATTAGGATTCGAATGATTTCACGTTCAACGGCATCGATCATTCCCGCGGAGGCGGGAATCTCATTGCTATGCTCTGCTTCGGTAAATGCGGGGATTCCCGCCTGCGCGGGAATGACGTTTGCGCCGGCGGTTTGGTCACTGAGCGAAGTCGAAGCGTCCGAATGCTGTTTCTTGAAATTCGCACGCAGAATTTTATTGATTTCGGCAATCAAAACCGGTTCCGGAAAATCCAAAATCCGACTACATTCTGCTGTATAAACCGATCGAGAAATTGCATCGGGAATCAAGGCAATGCTCTCGACAATATCTTTTAGCAAACTCGCCTTTTTTATCGGGTCTCCGGCGGTTTCTTTCAAAAGCAAATTGGCTTTGAAACGAATAAAATCAACCGCATGTTCTGTGATAAACTTTTGTACATCTCCCGAACTGTTCGAACGCGCAAATGAGTCCGGATCTTGACCATCGGGAAACAACACAATTCTAACATTCAAACCCTCTTTCAAAATCATATCCATCCCTCGGAATGAGGCTTTGATACCGGCTTCGTCGCCATCGAAAAGCACCACGATATTTTTGGTGTAGCGACTGATAAGTTTGATTTGATCAACTGTGAGTGCCGTTCCGGAA
>Ga0123355_10000038_pt1 | contig 127488 bp, 218 predicted proteins | sample TergutEmb28metaG_3_FD_89872 | JGI IMG/M metagenome (GOLD analysis project Ga0123355, IMG submission 89872) | Embiratermes neotenicus P1 segment gut microbial communities from Petit-Saut dam, French Guiana - Emb289 P1 | ecosystem: Host-associated > Arthropoda: Insects > Digestive system > Gut ...
CCCACGGTGAGGAGCCGGTAACCAACGCGGTGATTGGCAGGGGCAAACTCCGCTGCTCGCGCGGGTTCAAGCTCTACCCTTAGAGCTATGCCGTGGCACATTGACAAGAAATCCGATCGCTGCCCCGCCAGTAAGCCGTTCGCGGTGATCGGGGGCCGCGACGACGACCACCTGGCCGGTTGTCATGCCACCTGGGACGAGGCCGTGGACCAGCTGCGCGCGCTGTACGCCAACGACGCGAAGTCGATGTACACCACCCCACCCACCCTCGGATGACGGTAGGTCTTGTCCAGGCGGCCTGCATCGTGCTGCTGGTCATCATCATCACGTTCGGGCTACTCGTCTGGATCACCCGGGAGTAGCTTTCGCCTGGGCGAGCTCCATGTCCTGCATGACGTAGACCATCGCCCGCAGGCCGTCCTCGGCGCGCATCAGCCGCAGTCCACAGCGAAACATGGCGTCCTTGTAGGTCTCGGAGTCGGGCGCGTTACGCGCGGCGTCGAGGTGCTCGACGGCAGCCTTCACGTCGTCGACCAGATGCGTGTAGTCGGTGTTCTGGATCATTTCCTGCCTTTCACCACAGTTGGAACTCCTCATCAGCGGCCACCGCCGCCGGTGTCGTGCGGGCGGCCGACCGGAACAGCGGGTGCTGCCCAGAGCGCAGGTCTTGGTACCAGAGCTGCTTACGTCCCGACAGGTGTGAGAGCACCGTGCGCGCCGCTCGAGGCCCGTCATGATGCCATCCCACCGGGTGTGACAGCCGTTCGTATTGCCAGCCGGAAGCTTTCAGTGACACGCCGGGCTCGTCGGCCAGGATGTAGGTCTGGATGCGCGCGAAACCGAGCGCTTTAGCCGCCCGCGCCGCAGCGCCGTAAAGAAACGAACAGGCGTTGCGACCGCCATCAGTGCAGCAGCGGGTGACTTCCACCCAGTCGTCCTGGTGCTGACCGCCGACTGGGCGCCCGACGACGATCACGCCGACCAACCGATCGGGTGCCAGCACGCCCAGGCTGAAGCGGTGGCCCTGGATCGGCTTGTGGTGGCGGTGATGCGCGGTGACGAATGCATTGGCCTCCGCCAGCTCGACGTGCACAAGCTCAAGAGACACTGCTGCCATCTCCGTGGTACGGACAGTTGGGGTCCCGGCCGTCCTCGTGGCCGCAGCACAGCTCGTGGCCGTGCTCGGGGTGCTCGTCGCGGTGACAGGTACAACCGTCTATGTACTGCGCCATGTGCTCCTCGCCTTCTGGGACCGCGCGGATGGTCAGCTGCGCGGCGTCCTGGTTGAACGAATAGCGGGCCGGGTTGTGGTCGAGGACATCTTCGGTGTTGATACCGACACCGAAGATGCGGTCGGCGATGCGGTCATCGACGCAGACCCGGCACGGACAGGGAGCGAAGTGGTCGGCCAGCATCATCGGCCGGTCATCGTCGAAGATCGCCGTGACTGTCCCGTCGCGGTCGGCTGCAAACTGGATACCCTCCTCGTCGACGTAGCCCAAATCGACGAAGCCAGGAGGGATGACATCGGCCGGCCCAGGCGGCAGGATGACGGCGTGCTCGGGCGGCTCGATGAGACACGGCGCGGTCGCGCCCGGGTTCGGGCAGTCCCAGCCCAGCGTCGCGTTGAGGGTGCGCGCGCTTCCGTTCGTGTCGACATACCACAGCCGCACGCTGGCGACGAGCTCGTTGTAAGCCCCCACCAGCCCGTTGATCATGTCCGTGATGGTCTGCCCCGGGGGTGGCATCGGGCCGATGAAGGTCGAGCCGTGACAGATGACCTTGCTGTCGTCGTCCTCGTAGCGATACGTCTCGTCCAGGACGCCGCTACAGCGCATCTGGACCATCCGGGCGGTGACGGGAAGGCCGTGCCAATCGTCGTCGCAGTGCGGGCAGCGGTGATACCGGTTGACACGGTAGTCGTCCACCGGCCCGCGCTTGAGGCTCTCGTCCACAAGCTCGTCGATCGCGGCCACGATGTCGTGGTCGCCGCTCATTGCGCCGCCCACTCCTGGGGGATCACTGTGCTGAACACGAACGCGGCGTGGTTGCCGGGATGGCCGGTGAACTTGGCGCACCGCGCCTGCGGATTATCAGGATGGGCCTGCCGGCACATGACACGTTCCTTCCAGACGCCGGTGGCCGGCCGGGAAAAATCGACGTACTCAGGCATCGAGTTCTCCTATCGGTAGTAACCGCTGACACCAGGGCGCCCGAACTCGGGCGTATGCGGCAGCCGGGACCGTTCGCACAGCCCGGGTGGCCAGTTGCGGTCCACCGGGCGGTGCAGCGGCACCAGGTCGGGGTTGCCCACGGCCATGATGCCGCCCTCGTGCAGCAGCATGTGGTGGACGTAGTCGGGCTCCCAGCCGTCATCGTGTTTGTTGGGCCCGGTGGTCTTGTCCAGGTAGGCCGTGGTGGAGCGGTGCGCGACGATCAGCGGGATGCCGCCACCGGAGAGCAGCATCCCCAGCCCGCGTGAGCACCGCTCCTCGTACTCGAGCGCCGTCTCCTCGTCGGGGTTGAACGCGCGCAGGTCGAACATCCCGGGATAGTGGTGGTTGCTGACCCCGAGCCGATCGGCCACGATGTCGCCGGTCTGGCTGGCCCGGCACAGGTCGCTGGAGATCACATAGTCCGGCTTGGGGTACTTGGCGCTGATCGCGTCGATGAGGAAATCAGCGCCGGCTTCCGCGGATTGCCGGCCGAGCTCGTTCAGGCCGATCTGGCGCCAGCCTTCGGGACTGGGGCTGGCTGACGTTTCGCCGTGTCGCATCAGGTAGCCGAGCAGCTTCACGGCGACAGATTAGCAATTACTGTCGCCATCACCCGGGAGCCGCGCCCGCGTGATGACGAATCCAGCTTCGTCGAGCAGCTTGAGGATCTCTACGGCCATCTGCCAGTATGTTTTGTCGCCATCAACCATGCAGGAGTAGCCCCCGTCATGGAACCAGCCCTCGATGGTCTCGGTCGCCTCATCTCGCAGCTCCGCTTCCGCTGCTACCTGGGCCAGCACTTCGTGTATGGGACGGCCAGGCATGGGAGTGAACTCCTCTGGGGTCACTGGGGTGGTTGATTCTTGCGCACAATAACGAACCCGGCTTCGTCGAGCAGCTGGAGAATTTCTGCGGCCATCTGCCAGCGGCGATCGTCCTTATCGGGATGCAGAATCTCGTGAGCCTGGCGCACGGTCAGGCCCGACTCCACCACAGCCGCTCCCCGTTCTGTGAGGGTCAGCGCGGGTGATGAACTGTCGCTGCTGCCGTCTTTGCCGGAATTGAGCCCGATGGCCATCTTGTTGATCACGCTGGTGTCGGCAACACGTTGCTCGACGCTGAGCCCGGGGGAGGGGCCAACGGTCCACACCCACATGCCGTAGGAGTGGTTGTTCATCGTGAACCCGACCTCGCGGCCATCATCGGTGTGCAGCGTTCCGACGATCCTCATGAAGCACCGCCCGGTGTCACAGGGTTGACGTAAGCACTCCTAGCGACCTCGATTGCCTGCCTTATCTCGTCACTGACGGCACAAAAGGCTTCTTCCGGTTCCTCCACAGGGCGTCGTATCGGTGCCATCCCGAAGATGTCGCCAATACCTGCAACGAAGCTCTGCCAGGCCATCATGAAGCAGCGCCCGGCGTCACGGGGTTGACGTACATCTCGATGCCGGCCTTGTCGAACGTGAGCAGCATCCCCACCCACATCCGGACGCACTGGCCCTCCGTGGCCTCGGGAAAGACTTCCTTCACCAGCGCACGGATACGTTTGTTGAACTCCTCGATCGCGGCCAGCTTACGTTCCCGCATCAGCCGCGCATCGTCGGCGCGCATCCCGATGAACGCCTCCGGGTCCACGATGCGAATCCCGTCGCGCTCGTTATCCGGCATTCAGTGTCTCCTCGATTTCTTCGATAGCCCGGTTGATCTCCCCGATCTCCCGCAGCCTCCTATCCAGGGCTTCCTTGAGGTGCTCCACTTCTTCCTCCCGCCATTTGAGGTCGGCCTTCAGGTTGTCCAGGTTGGCGCGGAGGTACTTCTTCGCCGTGTCGTTAACGGTCATGACTCGGTAACGCCGAAGGATCGGGTCGGATACGGCGGGGGTGTCAGGTCGAGGTCGGCGACCTTTTGCCCGTCGACCTCGACGCGGACATAGCCAGCGTCGTGCGGGATGAACTGGGCGATCCTGTCGTCTCCGATAAAGATCGCGACGTGCTCGCCGTTGATGATCGCGTCCCACATGCGGTCATTCTGTTTGGTCAGCAGTCTTTGCAGCGCGATGGTGCTCCACACGCTGCGGTCGATGTCGTCGCTCATGACTGCGGCATCGGGATGACGGGCAGGCCCGGTTGCGTGGAGTTGGGCCAGCACCCGATGGGGCTGCGGTCCTTGTGCGCGTCCAGGCACTTGCTCACCAGCACGTTGGGGTCGTTGCTCACCGACTGGCGCAGCTTCTCGTTGGCCTTGGCATCGGCCTCGGCGGTCTTCTCGCGCTGCTCGGCCACGCGGGTGTTGGCCTTCTCGATGTTCAGCGCGTTGATCCGGTCCTGAGTGTTGTTGTCGTAGGCCACCAGCGGCACGAACACTTTCTGAATCTCCACCCGGTCACCCACGGCGCGCTGCACGTCGGCCTGCACCCGCTCGGAGATCCCCACCAGCGGCGCGCCGTCGCTGGCGCCGGGAGCCAGCGGGTCGAACTTGGCGAACTCGGTGTTGAGCGCCACGGCCAACTCCTTGTTGACCAGGTTGTCGCGGATGCCGTCGAAGTTGCGGTAGTCCAGGAACAGGCTCGGCGCGGCCTTGGGGTCCAGCCGCCACTGGATCGTCACGTTGGCCGTGGCCGTGGAGTTGTTGCCCAGGCGCACCACCATGCCGTGATCGGTGCCCTCGAACTTCTCGAGCTGCACTGCGCCGTCCATGTTGGTGACGTTCTGCCACGGTGCGGTCCAGTGCAGGCCGTTGGACAGCTCCCCTTGTGGCCGGCCGAAGGTCGTGACGATGCCGATGTCGCGGGTGGGCACGATGGTCGCAGTGGAGAACATCAGCAGTAGTCCCGCCAGGAGCGCGCAGCCGATGGCGGTGCCCCAGGCGGGCGCCCGCGCGCTGCGCACCGCGAGCCCGAAGATCACAGCGCCCAGCGCCACCAGAACCAACAGGCCGATCACAACGACGATGAACAAGGGGAGTCCTCTCTCTAGGTGGTGGTCACGCGGTACATCGACAGGAGAGCGTCGATACCTTCGGGCCCATCGGCCTCGAAGAATTGGGGGGCGGCATGGGCGTCCGGGCCGCGCACGACGAGCCAGTCCCAGCCCACCGCCTCGATCCGCACATAATCGTTGCCCAGCATGAACGCGCCGCCACAGTAGCCGTCGAGCAGTTCTCCGACCTGCGGCGGCTTGGGGAAGATGTCAGGCACGGCGCTGCACCACCTTGGCCACCAGCTCCGGTGAGCAGCCGATCTGGCGCGCGAGGCTGACGTAGCTGCCGCAGCCCTCGGCGTAGGCGCGAGCGATCAACTCGTCACGCTGGCGGCGGCACTGGTCGCTCTGGCCCGAGAACTCCAGGATTCGTCTGTGAAGTTCCCGGGCCTGAGCGACCAACGCATCCATTCACCGCACCATCTTGTCGGTCGGGTAGACCGCACCGCAGACGAGGCAGGTCTTGCGGTTCTGGGAATCGCGCAGCCGCCGCGTCTTCTCCTCGTGCGCGTGATAACGCACAATGCCGCCGGTGATGATGACGGCCAGCAGGAGCACGGCACACAGCGCGAAGCCCCAGCCCACCACCCAGGAGGGAATGCCCGCGACCATCGGCACAGTCTCAGGACAGTCGGGCACATCCACGGTGATCTGCCGCAGCGGGATCATGGCCCCATCAGCTCGCTGATCGCTTGCTCGGTGGGGCTAATGGTCTGGCGCATCTGCTCGATGACCTGCGCACGCATGTCGATGGCCTGGACCAAGCGTCGTGCGGCGTCGATCACTGCGGCCGACGAAGCCGGTCGCGGCCAGTGAGCGTGCGCCTCCAGTGCTTCGCGCAGCTCGTCGAGCGGTGAGCCCATCAGATGAGGCCGGCCGAGAACTGGCTGATCACCTGCGGAACATTGCTGTCGAACCCAGAGATGTCGATGCTGCCCGCATCCTTCGGGTCGGCGATCGACGTCCCGTTGGCGGTCATGGCCACCACGCCGTAGCGCGTGGGCCCGTAGCGGTCCCGGTAGGTCTTGAGCGCCTGGTGCGGGTGGATGCTGCCGTACCAGGTTTCCCCGTCCGTGAGCGTCCAGATGGCGTCGAAGTTCAGGTTCTCCTTCGCCGCCCACTGCATGGGCAACGAGCAGTCCGTCGCGCCGAAGCTCAGGCCGGCCATGTAGCGGCACACGTCGTCGAGGCGACGGCGCGGAGTGATGTCCAGCCGGGTGGCCGCCGAATTGCGACGCGTGTAGGCGCCGTAACCGCCGCGCTGACCGTCCGAGAACCCGATGATCTCAGCGTCCTTCTCGACGTTGAGCGTCACCAGCGCGAGCGCGGCCACTGCCTCGCGGCAGGAGATCGGCAGCCCCGACACCGCGCCCCCCATTGAACCCGACACATCGCAGGCCAAGAGCACCTTCTTGCCGCACGGCTCGACCGCTCCGTAGGCCGCGTAGAACGCGGCGTCCAGCGCGTCGGTCATCTTGGGCGTGGGCGTCCAGGTGGACTCCCCACGCGCGGAGCGGCCACTGGCGTAGGTGCGCTGGGCCACCAGCACGTTGATCGGATGCACCCGGCCGCGCTTGAGCCGCTCGGCGTCCTGCAAGTCGCGGGCGATCACGTTGCCGTAAGCGGAGGTGGTCAGGCCCAGCCGGGTCAGGCGCGGGAGCTGGCGCATGAGCGCGGTGATCGGCATCCCGCCTTCGGCATCCAGCAGCGCCTCCCACACGCTCGGCTCAACCAGCGCGGCATCGGGCAGCATCTCCCAGGACAACGAGGGATTGTCAGTGATGATCCGAATCCACTGGCTTGCGCTGGTCGCGGCCTGCGCCTCGATGAACGCGTTGACCAACGCGGGAAGCGCGCGCGGGGTTGCACTCGCGGTGAGCGGAGAGCCCCACGCGTACCCGTTACGGTGCCTGTCGGTGATGGCGTTGACGCGCTCGCTGTCGCGTCCGGCCATCGTGTCCACGATGTAGCTGTAGAGCGCATCGCGTGACGCGTCATTGGGGCACGGGTGGCTCAGCGCGAGCAGGTCGGCGTGGCGCCAGCCCTCCCGCTGGCGGTACTTGAGCACCTGGTAGGCGAGCTTCTCGGCGTCCTTGGCGTTGTACCAGTCAGCCACGGCGCGCTTAAGCGCGCGGCCCCAGCCGCGGAAGTTCTGCACATATCCGGCGAACAGGTACAGGTGACTGGCGGTGCGGCACACGGCGGGAAGCTTGGAGAGCGCGTAGGCGCGATCGTCTGCGCGCTGCGCCAACGACGCGGCGACAGCCAGCGCGAAGATCGCCGGGTTCTGCCGGGGTGCGCGGCCCTGTGTGGAGATTTCGGTGAGGGCATCGACGAGCAGGATCGGGCTGGTCTGCGCAAGCTCGACGACGACCTGGGCGTTCTCGCGGGTGAGCTCCGGCTCGCGCGTGTAGTACGTTCCGCCCTCGGTGCCCAGCGTCAGGAACCGGCGCAGCCGGGTGAACTGGTCGGTGCCGAACACGAAGCCGCCGGCGGCGTTTTTGACGGTCGCATCGCCGGCGGGCTGGTTCTGCGGGGTGGCCCGCGTGGAGATCGCGGACAGGGCATCGGCCATAGTGATTCCTCTCTGGTTGGGGCATGAACGAAGTAGGTGTGACCGGATGATTTCTCATTGCAAGGGAGGTAACCGATCACAATCCGGCTCATGCCAGGGGTTGAGGGCGTGAACGAAGTAAATGCCGACTGGGATTATCTTCCTGAAAGGTAACCAACCGGACTAGCGGCTCACGCCAACATCTTGCGCCGCGAACGAAGTGGGTGTGACCGGCGTTTACCTGCTCTGCCAGTTGAGCTTCGAGACTGCCCCAGCAGTCCCGGTCGGATTCGAACCAACAACACTGATAACCGATTACGTCCGGCTCGCGACAACATCTGCGTGACGAACGAAGTAGGGGCGATCCGCACTCGGTATTTCCCGACCCCGGGCCGGGCGTTCTTTCTTGAACTATCACCCTGCGGGCGAACAGGTAAGCGAATCATTTCGGCTCGTCACCGAAGTTGTGGGTGGGGAACGAAGGGGTTGGCAACCGGAGAGGGCTTACGCCCAGCGAGTTAGGCCACTACTCTACGGCCCGCTCACGCTTCTCAACGCTTCGCAGGCCGGCGGGATTCGAACCCGCGATCTCATCTTTGACAGAGATAACCAATTGCACGGTCGGCTCCCCACCACAAGCTAGAGGACGCGAGCGAAGAAGGTGAAGACCGGGTTTCACGCCGGGGCGAAACCCGACGCGGCAGGGTTTGAACCTGCTATGCCAAGTTAACCGATCATCGAACGGCTCGCGTCCCTATTCAGCTTTCAAGCAACAACTCAGGGTATGTACGGCGTACATGCTTGTCAAGGACATGTTTTCCCGGCGCGCCGCGAGTCATTACCCATTGCCGCCCGGATTCGGGCATACAGTGGCGATGTGATGAGAATCCTCGTGGCGGCCCAGATCGGCGGTCGCAACGTGACCGAGACGGTGGAAGTGCCCAACGAGACGCGCCAGGCGTTCCGCATGGCGATCGGTGACATCGCGTGCCGCCTGGAGCTGTCCACCTACGGCCCTCCCAGTCCCGTCGAGGAGATGACAATGGAGGATCAGCCGGTGAACCTGGGCCAGTCTTTCGCGCGTGGGCCCAAGCCTAATGGCTAACCGCGGCCTCAAGCGCGCCTACCCGATGGGGCCGCCGCAGCGCGACGAGCTGATCATGCGGCTACGCCACCAGGGGTTCACCTACAAGGAGATCGCCGAGCGCGTCGACATGGACGAGTCTGGCGTGCGGCGCGCCGTCGAGCGAATCCGCTCCGGCGGCTTCGGCACGGGCGTTATTCGCAGCTAGGATCATCCACACCGCGACTGCGGCCGTCAGTGCGAGTACGGCCCCGGCGAACTTCAGCCACCACTCCCGCCAGTAACGCTCCCGGTGAGTGGTCACGCCATGCGACGCGCACACCCACATGTACTGCGGGTGGTTCTTGCGCCAGCAGTTGCACTTACCCATTCGTACCAGGACTAACCCTGAGTCCACCCTCATAGTCCTGTCGGGCCAGATCGACCGAGGCGACAGCGGGTATCCCCGCGTAACGCTCAAGTTGAGCGGCCAGCCACCAGATCATGCCGTACAGCTCCTGGATGGCCTCATAGACATCGCCCGAACTGCAATCCAGCATGGACTGGAGTTGGTCGTTAGCCAGCAACTTTCCCTGATCGTCTACGCAATGACCGTAGCTTCCAGCCACCGTGGTCCTTTCATCCATTGACTCCGTAGTTGCGGCCCTTCTGCCACTGCGCGGCGTGCAGGTTGCACACCGGCGTGCCACGACCCTCCGGCTGTGGCTCACCCTTGGAATTCACCCACTGCACGGCCTTGTTGGCACAGCCCAGGTAGTTCCACATCTCCTCGTAGATCGGGCTCGACCAATCCGCGGCGTCGTACTGCAGCTTGGTGCGCGCCCGGCAGCGCAGCGCGCTCACTGGAGCTGCTTCCGAAACGCGATAGTCGGCTCGTCGCCGTAGCTGCACTCGGTGTTCGGGCACGACGGCGTGCTGGTGATGCTCCATTCATGGCCGTTGCTGCAGGAGTAGCCGGTGGTGGCGCGGTTGGGGTCGTGGCTGTGGTAGTTGCCATCTTCGTCGTAGTACGGCCTCCAGCCCATCAACGTCTTGGTAGTTCCGTTGATGTAGACCTTGCTGGTGTCGCCACTGAGCTGGCATCCGGGGCATTTCATCGGTCGCTCATGCTTCCGCGCTGCGGCATAATCTCTCGCGCACCGTCATAGGGCATGAACGCGTAGGTGGGCAGGTCATCGGGGTTGTTCATCACCGGGATGCCGTTCTCGTCCATGCCGTTGGGGATCTGCTGCAGCGCCCAGCCATACTGGAGCGCCCAGTTCACAATCCGGTCCCATAATCCCTGGTGGGCGATCACGATCTGGCGCGCTTCGAACTTGGGCGGCTCAGCGGCTTCGGGCAGCTCCAGGTCCTCGTCGGCCGGAAACCATTTGTGACAGGCCCCGCAGTACCGATTGATCTCGTCGTTGGGGTTGTGACTGGTCTTGTTGCAGTCGGGGCAGGTGAAGCTCATGAGTGCCTTTCCTTGACGTGTTGGGCGACCCACTCGGCCGCCTCCTTGACGGTGGTGAACCCGGCGTAGGACTCGCCGCAGTTCTCGCACACGACCAGCTTGTCGGTCGGGTGCGGCTCGGCGACGATCTCTACCCTTGGTGGATCTGCGGGTCGTTGCGCTGCTTCGCTCGCTGCCGATGGCTTCTTAGGCCGGCGGCCACGACCCCGAAAGCGGTTCGGGAGCCAGCCCCTCGGAGGGCTCATGGCTCCTGTTCGCCCACAGTCAGGATCGCCGGGTTGACCACTCCGCCGCTCTCGTCGGCAACGACAGCCTTTTCCTCGCTCAGATACTGCCGGTTGTGCCAGCGCCGCAGTATTTCGCCGTACGCCCAGAACCGGGCGAGCGCCTCCACCGCACAGCCGTACATGAACCCGGTGATGCCGATGTCAGCGTCGGCGTCCTGGCTGGCCTGCTCGGCGATCTCGAGGATGACCTTGGTGACGCCGTCGTGGTAGGCGGCGATCTCCTGCGAGGTCCACTGGTCGACCGGACCGCCGGGAATCAGTTCCCGGCGCCTGACCTCGGCCTCCATCAGCTCGGCCCACTTCTCGCCGTAGCGCACGACGGCCCTGCTGTAATCGTCGTCGTTGTTGACCGCGACGTAATCCTGATACTCAGCTTCCCTGCCGGCCACGATCTGCATATCACTCCTTCACCATTGTTCTGACGGGTTCCCTATCTCGGCTGCCATGTCGTCGTCCTTGCGCGCCCGGCTCTCGTTGCAGTGCCGGTGCGCGGGCTGCCAGTTGGTCTCATCGAAGACCAGCTCGGGGGCCTGGCGCACCGGGATGATGTGATCCACGGTCGGGGCCCACGGGCTGCGGTAGTGCTGGCGGTAGTTGATCGGATTGCCGCACAGCGCGCACGGCTCACCGGCGGCCTCGCAGCGGTACATGAACTGCTTGCGCAGCTGGCGGTAGGTGTTGTTGCGTCGCGGGTCGTCGCGGTCGCGGCCCTTGTGCGCCGGCCGCCACTCGCCTTCGGGGGTGTCGTCGAAGGGGTCGGCCTGCTCGGTCACGGAGCGGGGGTGAAGTCGAAATACTTGCTGCGCTGCGTGGCGAAGTAGCCGCTGAGTTGGAGCACCGTTTTTTCGCAGCAGGGCGGGTGCGCTGTGGAGGTTCCGGCTACCGAGATGATGTGTGGACCGCCATCGGGCACCTGGTCGCCGAATCGTGCGTTGCGCCACGCGATCTCCACCGCTCAAGGATAGTCACCGCCAGACCGCGAACAGCAGCAGCCACACCGCGATCGCCAATCCGACCAGCACGCCGATGAGAACCATGTGCATGTCCATCATGGCTCTTGGTTCATGTAGACGAACGCCAGCGCGCGCAGCGATAACGCGATGTCGATGAGTGCCAGTGCGATCGCCTGTTCGGCGAGCCCTTCGCGTGCCATCTCACGCATCTCGGGCAGCTCGCCGTCCTTGTCGAGAAAGTTGGTCATATCGCGCCGGTCCTTCCCTGGACCTTCCAGATCACCTCGAAGCCCTCGAACTCGCGGGGCAGCGGGTCCATCGTCACCACGATGCAGCGACGCTGGTCGCCGTACTGGCCGGCCTGCACAGTGAAGGTCGGCCGATCGGCGATCAGCTGTGCGTAGAAGCGTTCGAGCACCTGGTTGGGTACCTGCGCCGGGGCGTAGGTACTCCTAGGTACTTGCACGACGACAGATGGGCAGTTGCATTGGCTGCCCTGGGTTGCCCGGTAGGGCTTGCGCAACCACTTGCGTATCCAGTTGCGCCAGTTGATCGGCTTGGCCGGGTGCTTCGGACACCACTTGGTGCCGACCCGCAGATAACCCTCGGTCACTGCTGCGCCATCTGTTGCACCATCCGCTTACCCTCCTCGGTCATGGTCCACATCAGCTGCTGAGCGTCGATCGACCAGCCCAGCTTCATGTAGCCCTTGAGCCAGTTATCTACCAGGCCAGCCAATATCACCAGCTCCGAGAATTCATTGACAGCCTTTTCAAGCTCGGCCTCGGACAAGCCGCCTTCGTTGCTCTCCGCAATCTCGACGAGGAAACGTTTCTTTTCGTTGTCAGATAGATACCCGCTCACTGCGCGACCATCAGCAGTGTGCGCTTGACCTCCTGGGCCTTGCTGAAGGCTTTCATGTAGCTCAGGCCGCTGTAGATGCTGGCGGTGATGCCCAGGATGGTGATCGTCAGGTCGTAGGTGTCCGCGTCGAAGGTGTCGGGCTCGATCGTGATGCGGGCATCGGCCAGCATCTCGGGGACCTCGATGCCCACGCGCTTGTAGAGCTTCCACAGCGGTGCGGACTGGCCGGTGGTCAGGTGGTTCTCGCGGCCGGCAGGGAAGTCCCACTCCCAGTCGGGGTAGCGACGCATCGTCATGTCTATTTTTCCTTCCATCCCATGATCAACAGAACTGTCCAGACGATGACCGCGAACGCGGTCAACGCGATCCACCACCAAGGCGGCATTATTTGAGCTGATCGAGCAGTGGCACGCCGAAGTCGACGGCCTTGCAGCGCATGTGGTTGTCGGCGGCGTAACGCAGCGCGGTCAGCTCGTTGCCGAACAGCACGACCGTTCCCTCATGCTTGTTTTCCTCGTAGGCACACCAGACCACGCGGTGACGCCCGGAACCGGGCAGCTTCGGTGGCTTGGGTGGGTAATCGGTCTGAGCGGCATCGGACTTGTCCACACCCGGCATATTACGCATGGATTAGTAATCAGACAACGGTGTGTCACCCGGCGTTAACCGGCTCCGACCGTATGATCGGCCCATGACGATCGGCATCGACAAGCTGGACGACCTACAGGGGCTCATGCAGGGATTACTGGGCGTGGCGGCCGCGATTCGCGACAAGCTCACGGCTAAACCGCTGGAGGCCCAGAAGCTGCACAGCATCGCGGTGACGCTGCGCAGCATCGACGATTCACTGTGCAGGATCGCCGAGTCGACGGCCATCATGTCGCGGCCCCCGAGCCCGCTCAACAACCGATGACCGCCGAGCAGCTCGACTTCATCGAGCGCCAGGCCAACGCCTGGCGTGAGATCCGTCAGTGGGCCAAGGATGCGGAGGACCACCCACTGATCCCGACGCAGCCCGGCGGCAGCTGGGACGGCCCCGGCTCCACGCTGGACGGTGCGCAGGCGGTGGTGCTGTGGCTACCGAAGCTGATCACCAAGCTGGGCATCAAGACCATCCTCGACGCGCCGTGCGGAGACTGGACCTGGATGAAGCACGTCGATCTGTTCGGCGTGGACTACACCGGCTGGGACGTGGACGAGGTTCGCATCGAGAAGTGCGACAACACCGTCAACACGCCGCGCGGTAGCCGCGCCAGGACCACTGCCAAAAAGGTGCGGTTCGAGGAGGTGAACCTGCTCAAGGTCCGCGACGTGCCCAAGGTCGACCTCATCATCTGCCGCGATTTTCTGAGCTGTCTGCTCGACGAGCACATCCAGCATGTGCTGACTCGGTTCAAGCTCTCGGGCAGCACCTGGCTGCTGATCACCACCTACCCCGGCGCCAGCAACGAATACACCTACGACCCGAGCCAGCAGACCTGGGACGGCTATCTCGAGCGGCCGGTCAATCTCGAGGGACCGCCCTGGAACTTAGAGCCGGTCGCCCGGGTACCGGAAGTCTCGGGCCCCGGCGGAGTGCTCACGATGCCGCGCGATATGGCGCTGTTCCCGCTCAATCACGGTGCAGTGTGGACGGATGCTTCCTGACCAACTGAACAGGATGTTGCGGCTGGCCAATGGTGCGCTGCGCAAGATCGCCGAACGCGAGCGTATTCCCGAAGGAGCCGACGTTCACCACGACGAAGCCACCCGGCAATACTCCTGGTGGCTCGGCTACCGGCAGGCCGTCGAGGAAATGATCGAGCTGGCGCGCCAAAGCGGAAGTTAAAGTTTTGGGCCCAAAACTTTATAGGTTGACCGCGATAGTAAAGGTTTCTTTATAGGCGCCCGAATCCGGGCGGCGCCGTGGCGCTGCTGGATAGCAGCAGGCCGCTGGTTGATTATTGGATGATGACGACGAGCAAAACCGACTGGGACGAGTGGAGCGACGAGTACGGCCAGTGCTACGTCAACCCGCCCTACCTGATCCGTCAGTACCGCAGTGCCAACGGCGAGACAGTGTGGCAGCTCACCGGCGCCGGCGAGCCGGTCGAGAGCGACGACCTGTCATTTCTGCAGCGCGAGGCCGCCGAGCACCGGCGCTCGGCCAGCTCACTACCACTGACCCGGGAGCTGGGCGATCTGAGTGCGGGCGCTACTGGTGGCGGCATCGTGCGCGAGGACCGGATGATCGACACCGCGCGATACAAGACCGAGCTCACCGAGCTGCGGCACTGCGCGCGAGCGCTGGCCAGGATGGTGAGCGGGGTCAACAACATCTACCGCGAGGCCGCGGTGGTCAATAGCCGGGACGTATTGGAGTCGGTACGCGCCGATGTCCAGTCGATATTGGACCGATTGCCCTGAGGAACATCACACTAAGAAGCGTGGATAACGTGCGGATCATCCGTGCCAACGGCGAAGTCGAAGACCTGCCGGCGGGACTGCACACCGAGGAGCCCCGCTCACCGATGCGCCGGTTCATCCTGGAACTGCCCGAAGGCATCTTCGAGGGCATCGCTATGTCGGGCGGCTGGGTGGTGCTGCACCAGCTGTGCGACGCCATCTTTGTGATCTACCCCAGCGTCGGTGACCTGCTGGAGCGCAAGAACCTCAACGCCAACATCATCCGGTGGCTGGATGCCTAGTCTGACCAAGGTTGAGCGCGAGCGCCGGGATGCGTTGATCATCAACCTGTTCCTGTCCGGCCAGCGCGAGAGTGTGATCGCCCGCCGGGTCAACCTGTCGGCCAAGCGTGTCCACCAGATCGTCGATGAGCAGCTGGCCATCGCCAGCGAACGCTTCGGCCTGATCAGCCAGAAGGCCCTGGTCGTCAGCAATGAGCGCCTCGAGATGCTGCTTAAGGGCATCTGGAACAAGGCGGTGTCCGGTGAGGACACCAAGGCCACCGAGGTTGCGCGCCGGCTTTTGGAGCAACAGGCCAAGCTCTACAACATCGCCGCCGACGTGCCCACCCGGTTCGCCCCGATGGGCGACAACGAGCTGACCGACGAAGTCGACGACCTGCGCAAGTACCGGGCACGCCATCACCCGCAGGAGGCATCCACGGCATGACCAATATTGAGTGGCCGGCAGGATCGCTGAATGAACGCCGCGCCATCTTCGTCTATGAGGTCGCACGCCTGCAGGCCGCGGCGGTTGGCGCGCCTATCGTCCCCGAGTCGTGGTCGCACCGTGACGAGGCGTTCCGGTCACAATTCCTCGGTGTCATCGAAATGATGGCCGGCGCGGACCGCAAAAGTGATCCCGAAGAACTGCACAACGACTGGTGGCGCAAGTACGAGGAGATGGGCTGGGTTTATGGCCCTGAGCGCGATCCGGTCAAAAAGACACATCCTGACATGGTGGATTTCAAGCTGCTCGGCTGGCGTGAGCGTAACAAGGACGCTGTGTTCGTCGCGCTCTGCGAGCTAGCACGTCAATGGATCATTGACGACGATCCCGAGGAGGCGGCATGACCGGAAAGCTCTCCGACGAGGACGGTTATGCGTCGGCACCCGGTGTCGAGGACATGGTCGCGGCGTGCGAGAAAAACACCGCGTGGCGCCGGGTGCTGGCCACCAGCGAGCGCACCCAGATCGTGCTCATGTCCATCCCGGTGAACACCGACATCGGCGCCGAGGTCCACAAGGTGGATCAGACCATCGTCTTCGTGGCCGGCGAGGGCTACGCCGACCTGGACGGCAGCAGAACAAAGATGGGCCCGGGCTGGATCGCGTTCGTGCCCAAGGGAACCCGGCACAACTTCATCAACACCGGCATGGGGGACCTCAAGCTCTATACCGTCTACGCGCCGCCCAACCACAAGCCCGGCGACGTGGAGAAGACCAAGGCCGATGCCGCCAAGGTGCCCGACGTGCCACTGCACTCCGGGCGCACCTTCGCCTTACCGCGCCGCGATGCCTGGTATTACCAATGACAGCCGCCGTCGCCGAGGCGGTCCCTACGCTGGGATCGACGCTGCCGCGCATCTATACCCCTCCCCTGCCGGAGAACTGCGATCCGTATTACGAAGGGCCACAATGCCCTTGCGGCTGCGGGCTGAATGACCAGACCAGCTGGGGCTACAGCGCGACCGACTTCCTGGAGAACCTGTGGCACTGGGAGCTGTTGCCCTGGCAGGTCTTTCTCAACTGGCACACCCTGGAGAAGCGTCCAAAGACCCACTCCGGCTTCCGATTTCCCACCACTTTGGTACTGGTTGCCCGCCAGCAGGGAAAGACCAAGTGGCTCAAGGGCATTGGCCTGTGGCGGCTGTTCATGGACGAGGGCGGTAAGTCCAGCGCGAGCTGCCCGGCCGCCAAGCTGGCGGTGATCGCGGCGCAGAACCTCGACTATGCCGAGACGATGCTGGCCGACGTGGTGGGTGAGATCCGCAGCCACCGAGTCTTCTCCCGCGAGCTCGTCAACCACCGGGTGGTCAACGGCAAGCACCGCGCCATCCTGACCAATGACCGGCTGTGGCGCGCCGCCACCGCGAGCCGCCGTGGCGCCCGATCGCTGTCGGTGGACCTCGCCATGCTCGACGAGCTGCGCGAGCACACCACCCATGACGCCTACAACGCGATCGCCCCGACCACCACGGTGCGGCCCTACTCCCAGGTGATCTGCACGTCCAACGCCGGCGACGTGCGCAGCGTGGTGCTCGAGGAACTGCGCGAGGTCGCCACCCGGCGCATCGTCAACAACGACACCGAGGGCGCTCAGGTGGGCCTGTGGGAGTGGAGCGTCCCGCTGGACGCCGACCCACACGACCAGCAGTTCTGGCACCTCGCGCTGCCGTCGATGGGCCGGCTCAACGAGTTCACGATCGACACCGTGCGCGGCTACTACGAGGCCATGCAGTACAAGAACATGCCCGGGTTTCGCACGGAGTTCTTATGCCAGACGGTTGACGCGCTGGAACCCGGCATCATCCCGGCCGAGCAGTGGATGGACGGCAAGGACGCCGCCAGCCGGCGTGCCGAAGGGAGCCTTGTGTATGCCGCCCTCGACATCAGCTACGACCGCAGCTATTCCTACATCGCGGTCGCGGCCCGGCGTGAGGACGGCAACATCCACATCGAGGTGATCCAGGCCGCCAATGGCACCGACTGGGTGATTCCGTGGCTGGTCGAGCGCAAAGACAAGTTCGTCGGGGTGGCCGTGCAGAAGACCGGCGCGCCGGCGTCGAGCCTGATCCCCGAGATGATCGAGGCCGGAATCAAAGTCGTGGAATGGGGGCCGGGCTCCGAGGTCACCGGGGGCTGCTCGCTGTTCTACGACCGCATCGTCCAGGGCCAGGTTTTCCATAGGCCCAGCCTGGTCCTGGACCGGGCAGCTGCCTCCACGATCAGCCGGCGCGTCGTTGACGCGTGGGTGTTCGATCGCCGCAACTCTCCGGTGGACGCCGCGCCGCTGGTGGCGTGCGCTGCTGCGGTGTGGCTCCTGGAGCAGATTCCCGAGCCCGAGCCGATGATCCATTCTTGGCCGAGCGAGGACGAGATCGCGGCGTGGGAGCGCGAGGCAGAAGAACAAGCAAAGGAGATGGGATATGACCGATGACGTTCCAGTGGGCGCACGGCTGGGGTCCGAGCGGCTCTACGATGTGGACGCCGATGGCTGGCCGCGGCCATTCGAGTCGGCGCTGCGCTATGCAACGGCGGTGGCCGACACGTTGCCCGATGCCCCCGAGGAACCGCTGACCGAACCCGACGAGCCGCCGATTAGGCCCGAGGAGATCCCCGACTACATCCCCGACGCGCCGGAACGGCACCCGCCGATCGGGCTTCGCAACCACAGGCCCGCTCGCAAGGCTGTCAAACCCAAGCGCCGCAAACGTGCCCGGAAACAGGCGAACTGGCGTGAAATCCTGTCTACCCTCCTGGAGCTGTGCGGAATCGCCGCGCTGACGACTGGATCGTGGATGATCCGGGCGTGGCTCGGGGTATTGGTGCTGGGCACATGCCTAGTCTTAATGGGCATAGCTCTGTCTTTTGAGCCAGGGGGCCGAACTAGGGAGTGAGCGTTCTCGCCCGACTGATGCCGCGCGGCGGCGCGATGGAGCGCCGCACGCTGGAAAGCTCTGCGTTCGTCCCACCCCCTCAAGTCGGTGTGATCGACGATTACGTCGGCGTACACCGGGCGATGAGCTCAATGACGGTGATGGCCTGCGTGCGGCTGCTCTCCGATACCATCGCCAGCCTGCCGTGGAAGGCATACCGCAAGGGCAAGGACGGCATCCCCGTCGAGGTCGACCCGCAGCCGGCGATCCTGCGCAGCCCGTTCCCCGGCTTCGACTTGTTTCAGTACAAGTGGATGATGGTGTCCTCGATGGCGTTGCGCGGCAACTTCTACGCCTACGTCACCAGCCGCGACGCCATGTTCCGGCCCACCGCGATCCTGCCTCTGCACCCCGACCTGATTTTTTTGGAGCGCCGACCCGACATCCTGATGTGGATGGACCCCATCTACCGCATCATGGGCCAGCAGGTGCCCAGCCAGGACATGGTCCACATCCGGCGCTTCACGATGGCCGGCGAGCCGTGGGGCCTCTCCCCGGTCAAGCAGGCCGCGGCGGCGATCGGGATGAGCCTGGCCGCCGAGGAATACGGCTACCGCTATTTCCGCGAGTCGGCCAACCCTTCGGGCATGTTGATGACCGAGCAGAACCTGTCCGACGACGTGGTCAAGCGCCAGCAACAGCAGTGGATCGCCAGCCACGGTGGCCGCCGGCTGCCGGCGGTGCTCACCGGCGGCTTCAGCTTCAAGACGCTCACGATTGCGCCCAACGAGGCGCAGTTCCTAGAAACCCGTCAGTTCCAGCGGTCTGAGATCGCCATGATGTACGGGATACCGCCGCACATGATCGGCGACACCGAACGGTCCACCAGCTGGGGCACCGGCATCGAGCAGCAGTCCATTGGCGCGGTCACATTCACCTTCCGGTCCTGGGCCGCGCCGATTGAATCCGTGATGACCAACCTGCTGCCAACCGGCCAATATGTCCGGTTCGACTTCAACGAATTGACCCGAGGTGACATCAAAGCGCGCTACGACGCCTACGACCAGGCGATCCACTCCGGCTGGCTCAACGTCAACGAGGTTCGCCGCGACGAGCAACGGCCACCGATCGGACCTGATGGCGAAATCTACCTGCAGCCGGTCAACTACGCGCCGCTGGGCTTCACCCCGGTGGCAGCACCACCCAAGGCGCCGCCGGCCGTGCCCCCGAACTACCCCGAAGCTCCCGGGGTGAAAGAGCCACCCGGAAAGGCTGGGCCGCCGCAGCCGGGGAAGCCAAACGGTAAAGGCACCCGAGATGACATCGGTGAGTATTTCGGGCGCCTATATCCGTGGCTTGACCCAGAGAATCAGCGAGGATAAAGGGATGGACCACAGTAATCGCGCCCGCCTGATCGACGTCCCGGAGCGCCGCACCCTCGCGATGCCACCGGAGTTGCGTAAAGACCCGGGCACCGGGCAGCTGGTGATGAGCGGCTACGCCGCGACGTGGGACCCCTACGACTGCTACGGCGGACCCGACCACGGCGGGTGGGTGGAGAAGCTGGAACGGGCCGCGTTCGAGCGCACCCTTGACGAGAAGCCCGACATGATGCTGCTGGTCAACCACGAGGGACTGCCGCTGGCGCGCACCAAGAGCGGCACGCTGCAACTTGACACCGACCGGCGAGGTCTGACGATGCGCGCGATGCTCGATCCCGACGACCCCGACGTGCAGCGGCTGATCCCGAAGATGAAGCGCAAAGACCTCAACGAGATGAGTTTTTCGTTCCGGGTCAAAGATCAGGCGTGGAACAGCGATTACAGCCACCGCACGATAACTGAACTATCACTTCAGAAAGGGGACGTGTCGATTGTCAATTACGGCATGAACCCCAACACCCATGCGATCATGGGCGTGGAATCGCTGGCACGCGCGGACGGGAGCGCACTGATGGAGGTCCGGCGCCTGGACCGCACCGTGCTGGCCGGGGCGATGGCCAACCTGCGCCGCGCCTGGCGTGCCAACGAGGAACCCGAGCACTGCCCCGGTGGCGCGGATTGCATGGGCGCGATGTGCCCCGACCACGGCGAGAAGGCCGGCAAGCGCCAGTCCACGCTGGTCAACTTCGATGGCGGTCACTTGCTGCACGGCGGGGAGTGCCTGACGTGTGCGGGGGCCCGCGCCAAGACGCCGTCCCAGTACGGCAACGTCGACTACGCCGACCCCGGCTACCTGGACAGCTCGGGCAAGCAGGCCAAGGGCGGCAACGGCGTCAAGCGGTACCCGATAGATAAGACCCACGTCAAAGCGGCGTGGAGCTATATCAACATGCCCAAGAACCAGAAGGGCTACACGCCAAGCCAGCTGGCGTCGATCAAGAACAAGATCAAGGCTGCCATGAAGAAGTTCGGGCACGATACCGACGACAGCGACTCCAAGAGCCTGCAGACCGTGGTCGATATCGACCGGGTCGAGGGCGTGCGAACCGCAACCGGCGGCCTGGCGCTGGTGGCCGTGATGACCGATGGGTCGCGCACCCCGCTGCCGTCCTTGCAGGACACTTCCAGCCCGATTTCGGGCGTTCCCAGGATGCGCAAGACCGACAACTCGGTCACCGGGTCGGGCAAGGTCAGCGGAACGCGCGTGCCGGTCAAGGACGAGGGCGAGGACGACCCCGACGAGTTCGGCGAGCCGATCAAGGCCAGTATGCAGAACTGGAAGGACGACGAGGGCCCGAACGACCCGCACAACGAGCCCTACAAGGCACCGGGTCGCACCGGGCCGGGACAGGCCACCGACAATTCGGTGCTGGACGCCAAGCCCAAGACCAAGGACACCGACTTCTACGACATCTGGCCGGAGTATTCGCCCAACGATCCGCACGACGACCCGTATGACGCGCCCAGCGACGAGGGTGACAAAGACCCCGACGAGCTGCACGGCGACCCGGCCCCCGAGCCGAGCCCCGCAGTCGGCACGGCGTTTCGGCAGGGCACCGGCCCGCGGCTGGGTGGTCACGACATTCCCACCACCGACCATCCGTACAGCGACGATATCGGCACCGAGCCCTCCGGTGATGCCTATGGCCCGCAGAAGGAGATGGACGACGAGGCCGTCGAGGACGAGCACCACGCCAAGACCACCAGCACCTCCAAGGAGTGGATGGAGGGCAGCGCGGCCGAGGACCCGTGGGGCAAGCGCGAGCTGCCCGAGGACAATCCCGACTTCGACGACCCGGTGAAGATCCACGCCACTGCGCGCCGCGAAGGCAAGAAGCCGCCGACCGATCCCGATGACCCGGAGTACGAGAATGAGCGCCAAGACGGCGAGTCCGAGGCCGCCCCGGACTTCGGCGGCGGCGAGGATGGCGAGTCCGATTCCGACATGTCCGACGACATGGACGACGCCACGACAGGAGATGGCGGCGATGGCGGCGGCCTGGGCGAGATGTATTCCTACCAGCCCAGCGTGACCGAGCACCTGCAGCGACTACGACGCAATGCCGAGCTGCCCGACCTGCCGACGCTTGCTGAGGCGGCGGCGTACCTGCACCAGCTGGGCTAGTTATGATCGTCGGTGTCGGTACGGGCCGCTCAGGCACCTTGACGTTGGCACTATTGCTGGATGGTTGTCAGAACATCCGGTGCGTGCATGAGTCCGAGCCGCTGTTGCCGTGGGAGATCGACGGCCGCGCCTACAAGGACAAGCTCGCCGAGATCAAGGCCGAGCCGGGCCGCGCCGAGGTCGGCTTCTACTGGCTGAACTACCTGCGGCCACTGCTCAAGGACGTTCCCGACGTGCGGATCGTGGCCACCCGGCGCGACCCGGTGAAGACCGCCGAGTCCTTCGCGGCCTACATGGGCCCCAAGCGCAACCACTGGCTGGATCACAAGGGTGTGGGCTGGGAGCTCGACCCGCTGTTCGACGACTGTTACCCCACCTACGAGATACGCGACCGCCACCAGGCGATCGTGCGCTACTGCACCGAGTACAACGCCGAGGTGGACCGGCTGCGGCGCAAGTACCCCTCCCAGGTGCTGGTGGTCAAGACCGAAGACCTGGGCACCATCGCCACCCAGCAGAAGATTTTCGAGCACTGCGGCATCCCCAAGTCCGATCGCTGCTATGTCGCCGGCATCCACCACAACAAGCGCAAGGAAACCCGCGACCAGCAAGACGAGCTGGACCTCACGGCGCTGTCGACCACCGGGGACTCTCAGCGCATCCCGCTCTACGTCGGCACCTACCGCAAGCGCAAGCACATCGAGACCTGCCTGCGCAGCATCGACGCCAACGTCAAGGGCTACGACGAGATCATCTTCCTCGACGACTCCGGCGACCGGCTGCACACCAAGTGGCTCCTGCAGTACGGGCAGGTGGTGGCACTGCCCAAAGTCGGGCACAGCGTCGCGATGCGGGCACTGTGCGCGCACGCCAACGGGCGCCAGCTGGCCTGGATCGAGGAGGACTTCGAGATCACTGGCTCGATGGACCTCACTGAGATGAGCGAGCACCTCTACCACCGGCCCTACCTGGCGCAGATCGCGCTGCTGCGCCAGCCGTTGTGGGCCGACGAGAAGCGCCTCGGCGGCGTGCTGGAGGCGGTGGCCGCCAACGGCTGGGCGGTGCGCTATGTGCTGGGGCTGTGGGAATCGCGTGGGTGGTTCACCTGCAACCCCTCCCTGTGGCGCGGGCATGTCACCGAGCTGGGCTGGCCCAATCCCAAGCGGGTGGCCGGGCGCGACTACAGCAGCGAATGGATCAAGAGCAAAGAACTGCGCGAACTGTTCATGGGCGAGAAGCTGCCCTCGGACTGGATGGCGCCGATCAGCGAAAAGGAGCCGCGTGGCTACTCGTTCGGATTCCTCGACGGCATCCGGTGTCACCACTGGGGACACCGGGAGGGCCACGGCTATTAACCGGCGTCGGCTCAAGGACCGTCATCGCCAGCTTTGCGACGGGTCGATGGCGGTCCCCACGGAGTACGAGGACGACGAGTACGCGATCTGCCTGGCCTGCGGCCGGCGGCTGTGGGTCGGGCGCAACGGCAAGATTCCCAACCATTGGCCGTCGAAGTGAAGCCCTCGGTGCAGGTGGTCATCCCTTGGCGGCCCAGTCCCGAGCGGATGGCCGCCTTCGAGCGGACCATGCAGTTCTGGAACTACGTCGGCTGGCCGGTGGTGTTCGGCGACTCGCCGGCCGACAAGCCGTTCTCGCTGGCCCAGGCCCGTAACCGCGGGGTGGCCAAGACCTCGGCGCAGATCGTGGTGGTGTCCGACGCCGACACCATCCCCACGCTGCAGAACGTGGTGCGCGCGGTCGATGATCCCGGTCCCGGTGTGACCTGGGTGTTTAGCCACTACCGGCGTATCCACCAGGACTGGGTGGACAAGCCCGACCTGATGGGCGCCCCGCTGATCGAGAGCTGGGAGAACGGACTGGGCGGCTGCTATGTCTGCAAGCGGTCCACCTACTTCTACATCGGCGGCACCGATCCCCGGTTCATCGAGTGGGGCTTCGAGGACACCTCGATGTATGCGGTGGCCTCCACGCTGGCCCAGGCCCGCCGGATGCCGGGCGTGATCTTTAGCTTTGAGCACGACGGCGGTTGGACCAAGCGCGGCAACCAGGCCAACCGGCCGCTGTTCACGCCGTATTACAGCGCGCGGCGCAAGCCGTGGATGATGCGTGCGCTGCTGCGCCAGCGCGCACAGGCCGACCCCACCGACCCGGCCAACATCTACTGGGGACGCCGGTGAGCGATGTCATTCCCAATGATGGCCGCTACATCGTTGTCCGCACCGGCCAGCCGGAGGTCTTACTGGTGGCCTGCGCGGAGTGCGGTGTGCTGCTGTGGGACATCGACGCGCACTACAAACACGCACATTTCGTTCCACCCCATCCACCGCGCGGCGTGTCGCACTAATCGCCGCGGGCGCCGTGGTAACACTGTTTCTCACGGAATCGCGTAGATAAAGCCGGCACGGCTGAAGCCGCGACTCCCACCCTGGCACAGGGGCCCTGATTGATCAGCGCCCTGTTCCGGGCGCTGAATTCCGAGTTAAGGGAATGAAATGCCCGAGTTGCTAGAGGAGCGAGATCCGCTCAATCCGGCCGGGGGCATGGAGGCGTACCTCAAACGTATGCTCCAGCGCCGGGCTCAATTAGTCCGACAGCGCGAGGCGTTGCAGGAGAAGGCCGAGGCCGTCCTGCTCGAAGCGCGCAGTGCGGGCCGCGACCAGCTTGGTCCTGAGGAAGATTCCGAGCTGCGCAAGTACACCAAGCAGATGAAGGCCCTGGGCGCCGACATTGCCGGCCTCGACGAGCGTATCGAGGAAACCCGGCAAGAGGTCGAGCGCACCGGCTCCATCAGCAAGAACCTCGCCAAGATTCGGCAGGCCGAGACTGCGGTCACCCGGGTCCGTGAGATGGCGGTCTACCAGCAGGGTGACAAGCGCCGGTCCTATATGCAGGACTTGGTGAAGATGAGCCTCAACCTGGACGCCACCGGCGAGTGCCGGGAACGCCTGATGCGGCACGCACAGGACGTTGCCACCAGCGATGACTACCGGGAGTTCCGCGACATCGACCGGGTTGACGGTACCGGCGGTTACGCCGTGCCGCCCGTCTGGCTGATGAATCAGTACATCGAGTTGGCACGTCCGGGCCGGGCGTTCGCCAACCTGGTGCAGCGCCAGCCACTACCCGGCGGTACGGACTCGATCAACATCCCCAAGCTGTTGACCGGGACCGCGGTCGGTATGCAGACCGACAACCAGGACGTCACCGAGGTGGACCTGACGGACACCTTCGTGAACGCTCCGGTACGCACCATCGCCGGCCAGCAAGGGCTCGCCATCCAGTTGATCGACCAGTCGCCCATCGCGTTCGACGACGTGGTGTTCCGCGACCTGGTGGCCGCGCACGCCGCCGCTGTGGACCAACAGGTTCTACAGGGCGACGGCACAGGCGGGCTTGGCCCGGGCAACCAGGCCGGCGGCCAGGTGCTCGGCGTGGACTACACCCCGGGGATTCTCACAGTGGCAGCCGCCACGGTGGACATCCAGGGCGTGTACTCCGCGATCGCCAACGCCATCCAGCAAGTGCACACCACGCGTTTCCTGCCGCCCGAGGTGATCGTCATGCACCCGCGGCGATGGGGCTGGTTCCTGAGCCTGCTGGACACCACGCAGCGCCCGCTGTTCCTGCCCAGCGCCAACAGCCCGATGAACATCGGCGGTCTGTTGACTGCGGTGGCAAGCCAGCAGGTGGTCGGCCAGATGCACGGCCTGCCGGTGGTCACCGACCCGAACATCTCCACTGGGACGCCGCCTACCGGCGCACCGTTGGGGACGCCGGGCGATGGCGAGGACACCATCTACGTCGCACGCGTGAGCGACTTGGTTCTGTGGGAGGGTGGCATCCGCGCTCGCGTGCTGCCGGAAACCCGCGCACAGACCCTGACAGTCCTCCTGCAAATCTATTCGTACATCGCGTTCAGCGCAGGGCGGTATCCACAGTCCGTCGCGGTCATAACAGGTTTGACCCCACCGACCTTCTGACCTGCGGTTTTACAACTAAATAGCCTCAAACAGCAAACTCCCCGGTAGTCAATCAGACTCCGGGGAGTTTGCTTGTTAGCAAACCTCCCAGCAAACCGATTGCGTTGTGGGACACAAAATTGTCGCAGCCCGCTGTTAAGTTGCGCGGCATGGATGATTCCCTGTTCTCGTACAGCGACCTTGATCCAGACCAACGAATCCCAGTGTGGGGGCCAGAGGGTCTGTTGCCACTGGGATTAGATGATCCTGACGTCGCGGCCGAGGGCATCCACTTCTGTCATAAGTGCAACAGAGTGAAGTTGCACTCGGAGTTCTACATTCGGCCAGGAAGTGGCCGAGTTCAATTCCCCTGCTCGGACTGTATAAGGGAGTACCAGAAGCGATACGCCGGAAACGATGAGTTCAATGCTCACCGACGAAAGCAATATGCGAATGACCCCGAGAAGCAGGCGAAGAATCGCGAGCGCCACCAACGCCTAATGCTCGATCCCGCATACCGGGCAGCGCAAGTGGAGAGGGTCAAGAAATGGGTCGATTCCAATCCCCTTCGCCGCTGGGCGACTCAGCTCAGCAGGTACAGCATCACGCCTGATGATTACGAAAAAATCTTCGCGGCGCAGGGAAGCGTCTGTGCAGGATGCTTAGCTCCCCCGAACGGCAGGAAGCTGGCTGTGGATCATAACCACCGGTGCTGCGACGGCGACTTCTCATGCGGGGCGTGCATCCGCGGCCTGCTATGCGATACCTGCAATCGCCGGATCTTGGGTAATGCGGAGAAGAATCGCACCGTCGAAGAAGCAACTGCGGTGCTGCGTAGGCTGGCTGACTATCTGGAGGCTTGACGCCGCCTACGTTCTGACCTGCGGAAACGCTGAAAACTGGCCGCCACGATCAAGTGGCGGCCAGTTTTTTGTGTGGCTACCGATACCCTTAACTCATGGCCGCGCCCGTTCCCAACCGCTGGGCCAACGATCCCCACCCGCGCGGCGTCCCATTACTGCCAGCGCCCCCGCCAGTCTGGGACCCGTGTAGTCACGGTGGCGACCTGGCGGTACACGGCACCGGAGAGTGCGCTGACTCCGCCAACCCCGCCACCGCTGTCACGGCCGAGGTTCGCTGGATGGCCGATCCCGGCCTGGGCCCCGAACCGGCCCGTGCCGCGTCAGTGCTCTATATCGCCAGCCTGGCCGCGGCCGGCAGCGGGGCGACGTTCTTTGCCCGCGACGCGATGTTCGGCGACGTGGAGCCGGTACTGCAAACCGCGCCGACGCCCACGATGGGCAAGCTGCTGTTCTTCCCCACGGATCACAAGCGCCTCGGCTGAACATCGACACGGACAGACCAGCCGGTGGCATTGCCTCCCACCGGCTGGTCCCGCGTTTACGCTTATGTCATGGCAGAGCTTTACGACATGGCCACCGAGGATGTCCGCGATCCCGATAGCGCCCGCGCCCAGGCGATCAAGACAGCGGTACGCAACTACAAAGCGGCCCACAAGAAGCCACCCGAGCACTTGCAGCGGCTGGCCGACGAGCTCAACGGCCGGCCCGAGAAGAAGCCTGAGCCGGAGCCCGAGCCCCTCCCGGAGCCAGAGCCCGAGTCCGAACCCAAGCCGCAAGATTTCAGCGTCAGTGTCGATGGCGTGGATCAAGGCCCTGGGCAGGTGGACACGCGCCCCGACGACAGTCATCCCGGTGAACAGATCACGCCCGAATCCGGGCACAGGCCCAGGTCCAAGCCCAAGCCCGACGAACCGATCTTCCATGAGTTGCCCGGCCCTCTCTCGTCCCGCCGACCCCGCCGTAAACCCAAGGAGGAAACCAAGTGACGACTGCCATCAGCACTCCCGAGGGGCCCGTCGACACCGTCAACTACAGCACCCCCGCTCCCGAGGACGGGACGATCTACCAGCGCGACCCGGCCACCGGCGACGTCTACATCGTGGCCGTCTTCGACCGCAACCCCTACAGCACCGGCCGTGGCGAGGGCGGCTGGTGCAACCAGACCATCCCGCCGCAGGTGCCACCGCGCACCCCGATTTCGGCGGGCTACACGATGGTCGACGGAAGCTGGACGAGTGGCTGAGGACGACGAGGAATGGATCGCGGCCCGTAAGGAAGCGGCTCTGCGTGTCCACAAGGACCCGATCCTCGACCTCATCGACACGCGCGACCCGGACTGGAATCTCTACGTCCAGCGCGACATCCACTACCTACTGCGCGCGGCCGGCAAGACGATCCGGCAATACTGCGGGTGGCACATCTACCCCAATATCACCGAAACGCTCTACGACCAGGAGCTGGGCTCGGGCGGTCGGATCATCCTGCCCACGCTGTTTTTGACCGACGTGCTGTCGGTGAAGCTGCGCTTCGGCTCACCCGACCGACTGTTCGAGCTGAGTCCTCACGAGTACAGCTGGTGGCAGAACGGCTACATCATGCCTAATCGCCAGCCCTGGTCCGGGCGCGACTGGACCGGCTACTACTACGAGCCCGGGCCCACGTTCCTGCCGGTGACCCGGCCCGGCTTCGCCCACGTCACCATCTGTCACGGCTATGACCGGGTGCCTGACGACATCCGGCAGGTGACCTTCGAGCTGGCCCGCTGGACGCAGGAGATGCCTATCGGCGGCAACGTGAGGATGATCAGCTCGCCGGGCTTCCGGCTGGCGCTCAACCAGGGCATGGGGATGAACCTGAACCCCGACCAGAAGCTACGCCTGGGCAACTACTGCATCGGGAACTTCAAGTGAGCCGCATGGACGTCTCCGGCTGGCACAGCAAGGTGATCCGCGAGATAGAGCGCCAGCACGCGGCACGCCAGCATCCTCCTCTGCACTCGGGTTGGCGGGTCGCGCGTCTTGAGGTCAATGCTGATGATTGGCAAGAGGTGGGAGCCGAGCTGAAACGCAGCGCCACCGGCGACCCGCTGTACCTGCCGCCTGATGCTGAGCTCAACGCGGCGGCGGAAGCCGGGGCGGTGGGAACGATGCACGGCATTCCCGTCTGGCTGTCGCCCACCCTCCCCCGTGGCCGGGTGGACGCTAGATGATTCCGACTCGGTGGGCTGCGCATACCGACCATAAGGCAGACGGCAAATGATAGCTTCGGCTGATGTCGCTGAACCTTTAATTCTGGGAATAACGCAATGACTCCGACCCTATTCGCACGCCTCGCGACCGCCATCCGGGCGATCCTGTTCAACATCACGCACCCGCACCGGATGCCTCAGTGCCGACACGGCTTTGCCCCTGACCAGGGGTTGGGCCTGTGGTGCCCGGCATGTCGATAATCCCTAGCCCGTGGGCCATCGCCTACGCGCACCGGCACTTCACCGGCACCAAGGACTCGCACGGCAACAAGAAGCGCATCACCGACCCGCCCGAGATACGGATGGTGATGAGCATCGCCCAGCCGGGCCGCTTCGGCGCCAGCCGCGAGGTCATCTCCGCCGAGAACCTGCTGCGCGACGAGACCGCGCTGATGATGGCGGTCGCCGACCCGACGATCTACTACGTCGATGACTCCATCTGGATCTTCCCCGAGTTCGACAAGTACGGCTGCCTGATCCCGGGCTCAGGCATCGCCTACTGGATCATGGGCACACCCGCCGATGACCGCCAGGGGCCGTGGCCGGATCTACTGGCCATGTTCGGCGGCGTCGTTAGATGTAAACGAGTCAGCGGCTAATTAGACTTGCGGAGTATGATTCGCAACTCTCTGAAAGCGATCGCCGCCGGCATCGGCGCGATCCTGAGCGTAGCCGTCGCGCTGGACGGCATCGGTTTCATCCCCGCCTCGGCCAGGGCAGTCACCAGCATCGTCATCGCCGTACTCACGCCGGTCGCCACCTGGCTGGCGCCCTACACCGCGACCGCGACCGAGACCGTTGACTGAGTTTGCCGGCGAGCTCGGCGAAGGCGCCTTTGGAGCGGCCGAAGCCGCCGGCGGTGACGAAGCCGAGGCCGGCGCTGGGATCAGCCCGTGGCCAATGGACCTGGGCCACGGCAACTACATGGTGCTCGACCCGGCTGCAATCGAAGCGTTGTTCACCACCCCGCAAGCCAACGCGGCGGTACAGGCCCGCGCCCAGTCGGTGATCGACATCGCCAACGGTCTGGCCGTGCTACACGGCGTGGTCTATGAAGCCGTGGAGATCAACACCGGGCCGTGGGCGACGAACTTCTTTGGCGTTGAGACAACCCGGCCGGTGATCGTGGTGCGGCCCAAGAACTTCTGGGCCTATCTTGAGGAACAACAGCACTCCACCCTGATGATCGCGGCTCACATGGCGGGCAACGACCCGAAGGTCACCTACGAGAATCTGTCACAGGGCCTTCCGCTGGACGAGTCCTTCGGCGGATTCAACACGCCGCTGGGTGTGGTGATGGGCGAGATGGAGGCGTTCTCCGAGGAGCCGGGAACCGGCGACACCGCGGGCGGCGGATTTGAGGAGGGGGCCACGACATGACGTCCTCCTACCCGATCACGGCGGCCATCCGGCCGTTTCCCACCATGCGGCCAATCCCGGTCGAGGACGTGGCGGTGGCCTACTTCACAGCGATGCTCGATCCGCTGGTGGTCTGCACCCGTAACCCCGAGTCGCTGCCAGGCGAAGACACGCCCGGGGAGTTCCTGAGAATTCAGGCCGGAGGTGGCCGCCAGCTGCCCAACTGGTACTGGTTCGACATGAGTGTGATCCTGCACAGCTATGCGCCCAACGACCTGGAGACTCACGCCGAGCGCAACCTCGGCGATGCCATAGCGTGGGGCGCCAACGCACAGGGCACGCTCGTCACCATTCCTAACGGCGACCAATACTGGATCACCTACAGCTTCGCCTCGGGCACGCTCACTCGTCTGGGCGATCCGCTGGTGGACATGATCCGTTACCGCGGCATGGTGACCTGGCGCGTGCAGGGTCACCAGCTGGCGCCCAATCCGGTGGTTCCGTCACCGGATGGCCAGCCCGCGGTATGACCATCGTGATCGCGTGCGTGGCACTGGGGGTCTTCCTGGCGCTGCTACTGCACTTTGACCGTAGGGAATGGTGATGGGCTTCATCGAGCAGCAGGCGAGCGCCTGGACGCAGATTGTGGACATGATGATCGAGCAGCCCACCAATGTGCTCATCAACGGGTCGATGAACGGCCCCGCAGCCAACATGGCCGGGAGCGCCAACGTGCGTCACGAGCTGCCGTTTTTGCTGCGCGAGTACAAGATCACCTCGATGCTCGACGTGCCATGCGGGGACCTGTCCTGGATTCGGCACACCGACCTGCGCAGCCTCTATGTGTATATCGGCGTCGATGTCGACCGCCGGCTCATTGACGAGGCGCGCCGAGCGTGCCCAATGGGCGGGTTCATCTGCGCCAATATCCTCACCCGCGAGAAGCTGCCTGTGGTCGATCTGATCCTGTGCCGGGACTTCCTCATGTGCCTGCCTGACGAGCACCTGCAGTCGGTGATCGAGAAGTTCAAATGCTCGGCGGCAGCGTACCTGTTGGCGAGTAACTACCCGGGCTCGTCGAACACCTTCGACTACCATCCCGAGCAGTTCCCTATCCTCGGTTACCTGGAGAGGCCGTACGATCTCACTGCGCCACCGTTCAACCTGGAGCAGATCGACGGCATCATCGAGAACCAAGCATCGGCAGGATTGGTGAGCAAACCGCATGAGCTGGCACTATTCAAAATCTGATGCAGAAATCTGATGCAGCCTGAGTGGGCTGCCCGATTCTGGGCGAGGGTCGACAAGAACGGGCCCATCTCAGAGCTAGGCACTCCCTGTTGGATCTGGACAGGACCACAGGCCGGAAAGGGATACGGATATCCCTGCTTCAATGGCAAGCATGAGTACGCCCACCGGCTTGCCTGGGAACTGGCCTACGGCCCGATCGGCAATGGGCTCACTATCGACCATCGCTGTCACGTTCCGCTCTGTGTCAACGCCGAGCATCTACGCTGCGTGACGCAGAAGCAGAACATCGAAAACCAGCGAAACGGGATAAGACAGAGTGCCAACGGAGTTCGTGGAGTCACCCGAGGGAGATGGGGCGTCGGCTTCACCGCCCAGCTCAAGCATGAGGGAAAGTGCATCTACCTCGGTACATACGCCACGCTCGAGGAAGCCGAGCAGGCGGCGGTCAACGGCCGCGCAAGGCTATTCACCCATTCAGACGGACGTTAGCTTGACAGGATCGCGGCCGGCTTTTAGCGTGAATCGCGTGTAGGTAACCAATTCCGCAGGACCAGTCCCGGGCAAGCTCTATATCGCTGTCCGGGCTGATTTGTCTCCGGGGCTCGCGATGGCCCAAGCAGTCCACGCCGGTATCGACTTCAGCCTGAGATTCCCCGGGCTAGTTGAGGCATGGCATCGCGATTCCAACAATGTGGTGATCGTCGGCGCGCCCAACGAGGCGGGGCTGCTGATGCTCGACAGCCTCGCCTATTCGCTCGGCATGAAACACCAGCTCGTCACCGAGCCCGACATCGGCGACGCCGCCACCGCCATCGTCCTGGAGCCCGGCTCCCTGGCCAAGCGCATGTGCGCGGAGTTCCCGCTGGCGTTACGGGAGGACGCGGTGGCCTAAGACCCGGCGGCGGGGCGCTTGCGCCCGTAAGGAGGTTCGAAGCCTTCCGCCGCCACCAGCCGCGAGTCATGGCGACAGATGAGGCCCTAACCCTCTATCAGCCCGGTCCGATCCCGGGGCGCGGCGCTTGACCGCCCGGTTTCGGGCGCCGGTGAAACCCCGAATGCTGTGCGTAGAGGTGCTCGGGATTCACGCAACCCTCATTGCGGCAGCTGCGCAGGATGACCGTGCGCGCCGGGATGGGCCCGTAGTGCAGCTCCCAGCAGTAGCGGTGCGCCAGCATGGTCTTGCCATTGACGCCGATGGTGGGCCGGCCGCGCCAGCCCCAGCAGTTGTTCTCCGGGCTCATCTGCACGCGGTCCCAGAACCGTTCCTCGGGCGTGCGCGTGATGAAGACCTCGCCGGGATCGCCGGTCTTGAGCCACGTCATGTAGTGGCTCACGCACCAGCCCCGGCAGTGCGCCGAGCGGGTGCAGCCGTCGACGATGCACTTGGCCCACTGGGGACGCTTGAGCTCGACATTGGCGAACTTCGCGCCGATCGAGCGCCAGTAGGACCGACGTGCCGCGGTGCTGCCGGCCTTCCAGACACGCAGGTCGGGCTCCATTGTGACCTCCACCAGCCCGCGGTCCGAGAGTGCCTTGACGGCCCGGTACGCCTGTGCGCGGGTGATGGCCAGCGCGGTGGCGATGCGACCGGTGGTCAGGTATCGGCGGGTATCGCGCTCAAGAAGCGCCAGGATGCGGCGCTGCACGGACCCGATGGAGCGGCTCACAAAAAAACCGTATAGAAGTGCACGGCTTTATGGTATTCGCCCGGTCGGTCACTGCGGTGTTTCGCCGCGACGGCGCCTTACATCGCTGTAATTCTGGGAGCCGGGCCACCCTCTATTCCAAGGAGTAGACGAATGACCAGCCTGTATCCCGACGCGGGGACGCTACCGCCTACCGGACAGGGCATCGTCTCTGAAGCACAAGAGATCGTTGCCCCGTTTCCTAAGGTCACCGGCGGTGTGCTGTGGGCGCCCCTGGGCAGTCCCATTCCCACCGACTCGGTGACCCCGCTGTCTTCCGATTACGTGAGCCTGGGCCGCGTGTCCGACGTCGGTGTGATCCGAAACGAGGACCGTCCGTCCACCGACCAGCACGACTGGGGTGGCGACCTGATCGCGATCCTGCAGCAGTCCTACAGCATGACGATCAAGTTCTCCCTGTTGCAGCTGATGAACGCCGACGTGCAGGGTGCGGCGCACGGCCACAATAACGTCACTGTGACAAATGCGACCGCCACCAGCGGTACCCAGATCGCCGTGAAGTACAACAGCCAGCTGCTCGACTACGGCCAGTGGGTCATCGACGCGTACTTCATCAACATGACCATGCGGCTGTTCATCCCGTATGGGCGCCTGACCGTCATCGGTCCGATGACCTGGGTGCACAAGGCGCTGGCGATGGCCGAGCTGACGCTGCGACCGTTCCCTGACCTCAACAACAACATGGCCTATGAGTATTGGGATGACGGTGTGTTGGCCACTGCCGCAGCGGGTTCCGGTACGTCGGGCACCTAACAGGAGGTTGATTTGACCGTCATGGCGGACCGTAAAGCAACACGCAAGGCCACGCCGCCACGGAAAGCGGCCGCGCGCAAGGCTCCAGCTAAGCGCGCGGCCAAAGCCGTGCCCATCGAGATTCCCGATCTCAACGGCCAGCGCCCCCCGGAGCCCTTCCCGCCTACGCCCGAATCCGGGCAGGCCGCACCCAAGCCCGCAGTGCCCGACCATCCCTACGGAAACGTCCCGGTCTATATCTTCCATCCCAAGGTGGTGCGGCCCGGCGACAGTATGGACCCCATCGTCTTCCCGGCGATCACCACGATCAACGCCGACGTCGAGTTCTTCTGGGAGCTCGACGAGATGGACCCGATGCACCAGGCGTTCCGCTACATGAAGAAGGCCAACGTGCCGCGCGAAGTCCAGCGCCGGGTGGTGCGACTGCCGGAAACCGAGGCCGCGCGGTTCCTCAACGGATGGTTCAAGGGTGTGCTGCTGCCGGAGGGAGTTGAACCGCCGGGGGAATCCTGATGGTCGGTGCGGTGATCACGCGGCACTGGCCGGCCTTGGTGCGCGATGTCCTCGCGCTGGGCTACCGGCCAACCGACCTGTTCACCAAGCTGAGCTTCTCCGAAGTCGCCTGCATCATCATCGCCTCACCTCCCAACAGCGCGGTGCGCCATTCCGTCGACAAGGGCTGGAGCCGCGAGGCGCACCTGCTGGCGAACATGGCCGAAGGTGAGGCCGGCATCGCCAAGATCAAGGAGCCCTATCAACGGCCCGGCGTGACCGAACGCCAGTCCGACGACCCCACCCAGAACCCGTTCTTCACCGCCGATGCGCTGACCTGGGAGGAATTCGACCGGCGTGAGAAAGAACGCTACGACCCCAACCGTAAGCACGTGAAACGACCCGGTAGCAGTCATTCCCGGGCGCTGCAGAGCTCGGGCCCCCGCCCGGTTCCTAAGGTCAACGAACTGAAGTTCGGCAGGAACCGTAAATGACGGCTTTCGGCACCAACCTGTGGGTCACCGTCCTGCCCGCCCTGCAAGGGTTGCAGGAGCGGTTCCGTGAGGCCGGCCGACTGGCCGGCGTGGCGATGGGCTACGCCGCCGGCGAGCACGTCAGCAACGCGCTCATCCAGCACGCCTCGCGCGCCGGCCAGTCGGCTGGCGCAGCAGCGGCCACCGAGTTCGGCCAGAGCTTCGGCCAGGGCGTCACTGGCGGTCAGGCCATCGGCCAGATCCAGTCCGTGCTCACCGACTCGTTCAAGGGCTTCGGCGGAAAGCTCGCCGCCGACTTCGTGGCCGACTTCAACAACGCGCTGCAGGGCAAGGGCCTCAACTTCGGCGACCTGATGAGGCCGATGGACCAGCTCGAGAACGCGATGCTGGGCCCGATCCAGCGCGTGACCGAGCACATCCCATTGATCGGCACAGCGCTACGCGAGGTCAAGGCAGACTTCGACACCTTCCAGGCCGCCGGTATCGGCTGGCTCTCGTCGCTGACCGACATCGCCAACCGCTACCAGGAGATCGCGCGCACGATCGCCGGCCAGACGGTGAACACCAGTGCCATCGAGCAATACACCGGGCTTGTGCGCGACATCATGGCCTCGGGCGCACTGGTGCGTGTCGAGGATCTGGGCACCGCAATTGGCCGGCTAGGCAACAACATTCGCGATCTGGACCCTACCCAGCTCGGCGAGCTTGCCAAGAACTTCGCCCAGGTCGAGGAAGTTGTCGGCAACATCGACGCCGAGAAGTTCGCCGGCGTGCTCTCGGCGTGGCAGGTGCCTGCGACGCAGGCCAACGAAACGCTGACCATGTTGGGCAACGTCGCCCGAGATAGCGGCCAGAAGATCAACGCCACCATGTCCGAGATGATCTCGGCCGGCCCCGCGCTGCGTGCGATGGGCTACGACTTCATGCAGACGGCGATGCTGTTCTCCGAAGCTGCCAAGTACGGTGACACCGCCCAGCGCGCGGTCTATGCGTTCACCCACGCTTACAAGCAGTTCATCGACCTCAACGTCGATCCCAAGGCCGGCATGAAGCAGGTCCTGGAAAACATCAAGGCGATGACGGAGTCCCCGGACCCGCAACTGGAACGTGCGGGTGTGCAACTCGCCGAGCAGGTGTTCGGCCAGCGCGCCGCGGCCACCCTCGTCGACATGCTCAAGAAGGGCATCCTCGACGCCGCCGATGCGATGCACGTGCCTGAGGCATTCAAGAAGGAAATGGGCGAGACGGTCGAGCAGACGGCCACGCTGGGGCAGGAATGGGAGCGCGTCGGAGCGCAGATTCAGGCCGCGCTGCAACCGGTTGGCACCGCACTGGCGGGCTCGCTGGCGCAATCCACCCGCGGCATCTCGGAGTGGCTGGCCGAGAACCAGGCCAAGATCCTGGGCTGGGGCGAGCAGATCACCCAGGTGGTCCTGAGCGGCGTCCAGCACATGATGAGCTTCTTCGGCGAGGCGCTGCAGGCCGGGGCGACGTTCGTCAACGCCTTCAAGGAGATGGTTTACGTCGGCTTCGAGGCCATCCTGCAGCCGCTGCACGGCTTCACTGAGCTGCTGGCCAAGGCCCATGTGCCGCATTTCAAGGAGATGGCCGATGACCTCGGCCTGATCCAGCAGAAGATGAACCAGATCCACGACTTCGACGCGGGCCGGTTCACCTACAACCTGGGCACCGGACTCAAGGAGGGTGCCGACCAGGCTGAGAACATCCGGCAGTCACTGGTCAGCTCCACCGCGCTGGCCCAGCAGGTGCTCCAGCTGCACGCCGCGTTACGGATGAACATCGGCGGCCAGATGCAGGAGGGCATCGAGCAGATCCGTGACGCGGCCGGCCATCTGATACCGCCCACCCCGGACAACCTTGAGCTGCAGCTCAAGGGCAGTGCCGCCCAGCACGAGGCGGCAGTCAAGGCTTTCGAGAACGTCGGCGCCGGCATCGAATTCGACAAGGACGGCGTGCTAGGCGGCAAGATCCGCAGGGTTTTCGCGCTCGCCGGACACAAGGGCCTCGACGAAGCCCTCAAGGTGTTCAGGGGCGAGGTCGTCAACATCCCGGTGCAGGCCGTCGACGGTTCGGGGAACGTGATCGACGCCGATCACCCGCTGGTTGGCGGGGATGCGCTGGGCGGCGGCGACATCGACGTCACTGCGGTGGGCGGGCTGGCGCCGGTCGGCGCGGTGGACGCCAGCGGGATTCCCCGCCCGAGCGGCAGTGCTTTCGGCGGACAGCCGTTGCCGGCCGGCCAAGCCCCCGCGACACCGCCGGCACCTGCCGCCGACTCAGGTGAGCAGGGCCGCGCCGGGACACCGCCACCGCCGATGCCACCGGCCTTCGGCGTGCCCAGCACCTCCGGGCTGGTGTGGGGGGATGCCGGGCCGGTCCAGACCGGCACACTAGTCAGCTGGCATCCTGATTACGCCGGCGCGGGTGCCGCCGCCGGCGGCTTCGGTGTCAGTGAACCGCAACGGGTCCAGCTCGTCTCGATGATCTCCCAGCTGCCGCAGGCCCCGGCGACCGGCGCCGCACCCGACCCGGGTGCCTACCGCAACTACCTCATCTCCCAGGCGCAGGCCGCCGGCCTGAGCCCGGTTGAAATCGGCATGACGCTGGCCGTCGCCCAGCATGAAACACAGTGGCAGGAACCGGGATTCATGGGTTTCGGCCCGGAGGCCACTCGGCGTGGATACAACTACGACGCCGATCCCAAGGGCGCGATCGACCAGTTCATCCGGCAGTACACCACCCGCCTGGGACAGGCCCCGGGACTCAACCGCAACGATCCCGCCGCGGTCGCCGATTACATCTGGCACACCGTTCACGGTGCCGCCGACCCTCACTACGGTGCCTCGCTGATGTCGACCTACCAGGGCATTGGCCCGACTAGCGGGCCGCTCTCCCCGCAGGCGACCCAGGCGCTGGACCACGCCAGCGACACGGTCAAGGGACTGTCTGCGCAGATGCCAGTCGGGTTCGCCGACGCCCGCAGCCTGGCCGACCAGCTCCGGGGCGTCGGTTACCAATGGGGCGGTGCCGGGGACAAAGTCAACCAGTTCATGTATGACTGCTCGGGCCTGATCAGCGAGATGTACAAGACGCTGACCGGCCTGCCGGCAGGCCCGGAGGTCAAGGGCGGCCCACAGGGCGGCCGGTTCACCACCCAGACCCTGATGGACCCAAAGCAGCTCGCCGCGCTGGGATTCGTGCCGGGCTACGACCCCACCTCGATGTTCAACATCGGCTTCAACGCGGCACACGTGGCGGGTTCGCTGGGCACCGAGGCGCAGGGCCAGCTCAACATCGAGTCCAATGCCCCGCCCGGCTACGTCCAGGTGGGCGCGGGCACCAAGGGCGCGCACGACCCGCAGTTCACCCAGTTCGCACACCTGCCCGACTGGATGGTCCGTGGTGCCGGCACGCCGACCGGAACCCCGCAGACCATCTGGGGCACCGGCGCCGCCGGCACCCAGACGATTCCGCTGGAAGCGTGGCGAGGCTGGATCGCCGGCGGCAAGCATTACCCGCTGGGAGTCTCTCAAGCGTCCCCGCAGTTGCAGTATCTGGCCCAGATCATCTCGATGATCCCGCAGTTCAGCGCGCTGCAGGCGACTGCGCAGGGCGGTGGGCTGGAATTTACCGGCGAGGATGCCCAGCTTCGGGCATTGCACGCCGAGCTTCAAAAATCCGGCATCCCGATGACCGAGGTCCCTGGGGCGCTGGATGTCACGGTGCCCCAAGAGCACATGCAGCGGTTGATCTACGACACGATCTCCCACTTCACGCCAGTCGGTCAGGAGGTCAGCTTCGGCGGTCCCGGCGGCGTCAACATCGAGCCGGTGCCGGCGGGGACAGCCGGAGCGCCACACGCGCCGGCCCCGCCGCATGACATGTCACAGGGCGACTGGGCGGCCCTGGGTGCCGAAACCCTGTTGGGTGGGTTGGCGGCACGGTTCATCGCGTGGCCGATGATCCGGCGCATCTTCGGGATGGCGCGCGGTCTGCGGGCCGGCGCGCGAGGGGTAACGGGGGGTGCCGGATTCGGCGGTGCCGCACGCGGTGCTGGCGGCGGCTACGCTGCCGCGTACTGGGCGATCAAGGCCGCAGAAGCTGCGCGCCAAGCACCGCGGGGCGGCTCGGAAGCTTTGCGCGCGGCAGGACTGGACGTTGACCCGATCAGCCAGCGGCTCTGGGAAAGCGGCCCCACGTTTTTCGAGCGCATCAGTGGGCTGGACAGACTGCGCAGCATCGCGTCGATGCAGCAGTTCCTCAACCAAGCAGACATGCTCGGCGAGGCGGGTTACCCCGAGGGGCTGCTGCCCCCGGATCTGGGTGCTACAGGTATTCCCAGTCCGGCGTTAGTGCGCCGGGCGCACCGGATCGCTGCGGGCGAGTCCGCGCTGCGGCCCGGTTTCGGCGCATTGGAACTGGGAGCCGGGCCGCTCGGTGAGAGCTTCCGTGATCCGGTCACCGGACAGTTCCTGCCGTCAGCGACCTGGGCTGCCGGTCCCGGCGGGGAGTCGCCCTACCCGTTCGACCTGATGAGCAGCATGAGCCGGTTCCAGCCCGGCCAGATCGCCACCTGGACAGGCATGGCCCGGCCCACCTTCCTCGATGATCTGGCCGCTGCTCAGCGGCAATTCCTCCGGTTGGCTCAGCTGCCGGCCGAATCCAACTGGCTCACTCAACTCAACCTCGCTCAGCAGCCTTTCGGCGCGCCGACCTACGACCGTTACCGCGGCCTGATGAGCACCCTGAGCCAGGCCGCGCCCGGCGACATCCTAGGAGCCGTCCCGGAAGCGCAGCGGATGGCGGCCGATGCTGTCGCATTGGCCCGCAACATTGGGCTCACCTTCGGTGGGGCGCCGCGTTCGGTATCGGCCCGCGCCCAGGAACTACGCAGCCTGTTCGCGCGAGGACCGGCGGCAACGCCGATCACCGGGGCGCTCGCCGACATCCCCGCCGACATCATGCAACGGCTCACCGGCGGGGTAGCAGGATTGCCGCTGCTCACCACGCCCGAAGCCCCAGCCGAAGCCTTGATCCGCAACATCCAGGCGATGGCGGGACAGGTCGAGCTCCGTCAGACGATGAACTGGCTCGCCGCCGAGGCGCAGGCCCTTTCTGGTGCCGGGCGCCAGTATGTGATGCCCGGTGTCGCGATGCCGCAGGGTCTTTTCTTCCAGCAGGCGCAGGCGGCAGAAGCCGCGATCCGGGCCAGGATGGCGGCCGGCGAGCTTGGCGCAGGTGTGGAGTGGGGCATCGAACGCGGGCCGCTACCCGAGGTTGATCCGCGCATCTACCCGTTGCCACCCGGCGAGATTTATCCCAGTCTCGGTGAGGGATACGACCCCACGTCGATAGCGACGGGGCAGCAGATCTATGGCCGCCCACTTCCGGGTGGCGGCATGAGCCGGGACTACTGGATCGAAGGTAGCGGGAACTCCTGGCGGCTACACGACCTGCGCACCGGCGGCGAACCGCTCCAGCTCGGACAATACCGGACCCGCAAAGCTGCGACGGAGGGCTTGCGTCAGCATCTGACCCAAGTGCGTCGAGCGCAGCAAGAACAGGCGATCGCCCGGGCGAACGAGGTAGCCCGGCGCGCTAGGTCGCTAACGGGCATGGGACCGGCGCTGCGGGAATCCACGGCCGAGGTCACCGCACGAATCTCAGAAGCAGTGGCCCAGGCGGGATTCGGCAATATCCCCGAGGCTGCAATGGCCCGGGTGTCGCGTTTTGTCCAGGACCCCGCCGAGGCGCAGCTGCTCGCCCAGATGCTCGGCATCGAGCCTGGGAAGGTTGAGCCCATCTTCGGTCCCGAGCCACCGCCGACGCCAGCGGGGATGGTGGCCGAGGCCCAGGCCGCGCTCGAGGCCGGCGAGGCGATCACCCCCAAGGCCGGTGAGGCGACTATCTCGAAGGCCGAAGCCGGCCAGACTTGGCGTCGGTACCGTCCCCGCACCGCCGCCGGCGAAGGCAACTTCATCATCTCGGGCAAGCGCGGCCGCTATACCGTCCGTGACCTCACCGAGCGCGGTGCCGAACGCCAGGTCGGCGGAGAGTACCGCACCGTCACCGAGGCTCGCCAGGAGCTCGAAGCCGAGGTGGAACGGATACACCAGGCTGCGCTCGAGGAACTGCGGGCCGGCCTGGACGCCACCCGCGCCGTGCAACGCAGCCGCGACATCGCCGACGTGATGGGGATGCTTGAGACGGGGCCGGCGTTTGACACCGGCGGCTTCGCCGACATATTGCGCGGCCTGCAGCTCCCGGCACCGCCTGCGCCCATTTCCATTCCGTACCCCCAGTTCCCGACGCCGGCAGCTCCCGTCTCCATTCCCTATCCCCAGTTCCCCGCGCCGCGACCGACTCCCCTGTTGATGCCGCGCGTGCGGCCTACGCCACCGCCGGTATCCAGCGAGACGCTCGCCGGGCGCCCAATCCTGGAAGCAGTGGGCCGGATGCCGCGCGCTTGGCCGAGCGAACTACCCGCAGGACCGCCCAGCCCGGCAATCGTGGCGAGTTATCTGGACTCTTTCCAGAAGTATTGGAACGACCTGAGCCCTATAGAGAAGTACGCGGTCTCGCAGGCTCACGCAATGGGCACCCTTCCGATGGAGGACCTGCTCGCACATGCGGGGTTCGAGAGTGCCGGCGGCTGGGACCCGGGAATGCTCAGCGCGCTCGAATCCGCCATCGCTCCCACCCTTACCACTTCCGTGCAGGACGTGATCGGAGCCCCAGCTGCCGCGGCGGCGGGGGCTCCCGCGCCAGCTGCCGCGGCAGCGGCACCTGGAACTTACGCCATCGGTCCCGGTGCCCTCGCGCCCGAAGTCCTCGCCACACCGCCACGGCCACCGGCCCCACTGGCGCCCCCCGGGCTGCTCAGTCGTCTTCTGACCGAGCGCCCCTCTGTCTCGTGGTTGCCAGCGCCGGTCCAGCGGGCGCTCGGCCAGCTCAGCGACCTCTACTCCCGGCTTCCCGCGCCGGTACGCACGGGCCTGCGGTGGGGAGGACGCGCGCTGGAAGTCGGCCAGGTCGCCGGAGCGGGCGTCGAGGCCGCGCACGGTGTCGCCGAGCAGGACACGACGGCAGAGAAGGTTGGTGCGCTGGCCCTTACGGCGGGTGGAACGGCTTTACTGGCTGCGGCCGCGCCAGAACTCGGTACCTTCGCGGCGGTGCTGGGCGCCGCCGCCGGTGCGGCACAGTTGGACGAGCTCGTTCAGCGACACGCGCCCGGACTGGTCGCAGCGACCCAGGACTGGACTCCCGGTGCGATCGCCGACCGTCTGGGAGCAGGAACGCGACGGATTTTCGCCGGCGCTCTGCCGAGATTCTTCGGACCACCACCCACCGCTCCACCGCCAACGCAGCCGGTTGCACCCACCGGCCCACCGGCCGGTGGGCCACCACCGCCACCGCCGGGGCTGCCCAGCGTCCTCGGAGCAGGAGGGGGTACGCCGCCAACGGTGCACGTCGTGCCACCCCCCGGCGAGGAACACCGCTGGCGCGGCATTTATCCGGCTATCTCAGGCATGCTTCCCGGCGGAGCGGACTGGGAAGCGCAATATGGCGGTAAGTCGGGAATCGAGCAGGCCCTCACCGCCGAGCTCGGCTCCGGTGGCATGACGCTAGCCAAGGATATTGTCGGCGGGATCAATAAGCTCGGCCCCACGATCGCTGACCTGATTGGTGCGGCAGGCAAGGGCATCGTCGATCTTGCGAGGCCGCCGAGCGAGGCCGAGCGGCGGGAGTGGGGTCCGGGCTCGGAGTTCGGCGCCCTAGGCAAGGCTCGCGACGAAGCGCCCGTCGCTGACGCCGTCTCCGATGCGGTTGGAGATGTCTCCGACGCGGGCGTGGACATTGTGCATAGTGTCGGCGATGCCTTTCATAGCTTTTGGTTCGGTTCTCCGCCCGCGAGGCCGACACCTAAGGCACCCCCGGTCACACCCCCGACAAAACCCAGCGACACAGGTGGCGACGAGGACTGGGACTCGGAGGACTTCACCGGACCCGAGGGCGTGATCCAGCCCGTCGAGGCAGCCCCGAAATGGACTGTTACAGAGGGAGTCCCCCAGCCGCTCGCCCCGAAGGATCAACCGGATCAACCGGGCGACACCGGCGGCGGAGGCGGCGGCGGTGGTGGCGGTGGCACCACCGATAGCGGCGACTTCGATGAGGACGACGACTTCACCGGCCCCGAGGGTGTCATCCAGCCGGCCGAGGCCCCTGCGCCACAGGCCCCGGCTCAGGGCGGTGGCGGTCCACCGCCGCCCGAGCAACAGGCCGGTGGTCCGCCCCCATTGGAACAGCCCGGTGGCGCCCCCGGGACCACTCCTGGACAGCCCCCTCCCACAACCTTCACCACCACCCCCGGCGGCAGCGGCTACGGAACTCCCGTCTTCGTCACGAACTGGCCCGGTGTGGGCGCCGGTACTGGCGCGGCGGGAGCTCCCCCACCGGCAGCCCCCGCGCCTGCTCCCGCGCCTGCTCCCGCGCCTGCGCCCGCACCCGGCGCCGAGGCGCCGCCAGTAGCCGCCGCAGCACCGGCCGCAGCACCGCCTACTGGCGCACCACCGGAGGGTGGTCCGGCGGCGCTGGCACCGTCACCGGGAGCTACGGCCGCGACGGGACCCATCCCGGCCGGAGCCAGCCCTGACCAGATGGCTTACGGAGGGCAGCCGTATGGCCCGCAGGGTCCGATCGACCTCAACTACTTCGACCCCTATTCCCGGTATCCCGCGATGCACCAGCGGGCCTACCGGACGTGGCTGCATGAGTACGAGCGGTGGCAGATCGAAGTCAGCACCCGGTCCCCGCAGATCGAGCTGCTGAATTCAGAGCTCGCCAGCGCGAAGTCGGCTTATGACATCGAGCAGCAGAAGTGGGGTGCCATCGTCGCCCGGGGCGAGGCCGAGCAGCGCCTAGGGCATGGGATAGATGCGCCCACGCAAGCGGCACTGAACACGGGCAGCCACGCGATCAACTCCGCTGCAAGCAAACTCAACTCGGCCAGCACCAAGCTGTTCGAGGCCACGGCCGACATCCCGCCGCCGCCCAAGCCTCCTGGCGCCGACGAGCGCGCCGACAAGGACGCGATCAGCCTGGGTCACGGCCTCATCCAGGGCATCTTCGAGGAACTGGGCTTCGGCAAAGGGGCCTCGGCGGTGTTCGGCGAGGCGATCACCAGCTGGGGCATCACCAAGATGCTGGGTGCGGGGCTGGACTGGTTCATCGGCGGTCCCGGCGCGGGCATGTTCGGTGAGCAGGGCGGCCTGGTCCCAGGCAAGGGCAAGCTGTTCGGGTTTGGGGGCGCACGCGGACCGACCGGCCAGAACCTAGGCGCTGGCTTGGCGCTTGGTTTCGGTGTCCCCAAACCGTTGGTCGAAGCAGGGATGGAGCCCGGCGAAGGCGGTATGCACCCCGGGGAAAACCTGCGGGGACCAGGACAAGTGGGCAGGCCCGGTTTACCGCAAGTTCTTGGTCCGCTGACCGCGCCTGGTGCCGCGGCTCCCGTTATCGGTCCCAACGGCGGCCCACTGCCGGTCACGCTGCAACCAGGCCACCAAATTGCGGGGTCACCCGGCGCGCCTGGCAGTACGCCCCAGAACCCGTTGCATGCCGCACTCACGCCGGGACCTGGCGGCGTGCCGCCTGGTGGCCCTCCTGTCCAGCCTGGTCAAACGCGGGGCTGGTGGCAGCCGTTGCCGGGTGGCGCTGGGCATTATGTGACAGCTGGCTGGTCGGGTGGCGCTACTGGCGCCGCACCCGACTGGCTCGACCTAGCCGAGGGCGCCGGCGGTGGTGGCCCGGTAACCAGCGTGGGCAGTGCTCTGTTGCGCACGTTTGCGCCGATGATGCAGCGCCGCCAGCCCTACGATTACGAGGCGCTGCCATATTCACCCGGCAAGATCGCCACAGCCGCCTATACCGCTCCCTCGTCGCAGTCGCCGACCGTTCCCGGCGGTGGACTGGCCGGTGTGGCAGGTAATTACGGCGGTGTCTCGATCCACAACTACAACCCGACGATGATCGGGCCGCCCCATTACCAGGTGCCCGGGCAGCTCGGTGACCAGCTGAACAGCGTGCTGACCTCGATAGGCACCCAGCACACTCCGCAACTCGGCGGCGCCGCCGCCGCTGCCTCATCGTTGCCGGCGGGATAAGCCATGACCGCCGCCTCGCCCGCCCTGCTCCCCTCCCCGCTGTTCCCGGGGAGCACGACCGCCGCCTACGTGCTGCCCGAGCTCGACGTGGGCAGCGATTTCGGGGCCCTGCCGCTCACGCTGCGCGGCATGGAGACGCGGTGCGTCTACATCTCCCCGGCTGGCGATCTGTTCAACCTGACGGGCCCGATGGCCGGTCTGGAGGGCGTGCGGATCATCACCCAGCTCACCGGCGACCAGTCCTGGCCGATCGAGCAGGTGCTCACCCGCTCGCCCTACATCATGGGAGCGCGGATCAACCGCACCAACGTGGGCGAACGGCACTTCCAGGCCGGGATCATGATCGGCAGCCACTCCCCGCCGCTGACCGAGTACCAGTACCGGATGGCCAACAACCACTGGTGGGCCAGCCAGGACGAGAACAACGACGGCTGGTTCGGCATGTATACCCGGTTCTCGGGATGGCGCTGGATTCCGCTGCGCATCTTCCAGACAATCAAGACCCCGCAGCGCATCGACCCGACTGCCTTCGGCAACAACGCCGCGGCCTGGGACATCAGCTGGATCGCCCAGCGGCCGTGGTTCACCAAGGTCGCGCTCTACGACAGCTTCCAGGCCAGCATGGTCACCACCCCCACACTGGCCCCAGCCGGTTCCATCTCGGGCACGCCCGAGGAAGCCGAGTATTACTGGGGCACCGTGGTGCTGGCCAACCGCGGCGATCTGCCCAGTTGCGCGCAGTTCTTCATCACCAGCCCCGGCCAGGCCATCGTGCAGGACAACGACTCGCAGCGGCTGGTGGTGCTGCCGCTGACCACGACCAACGTCGGCACTTACATGTGCGACACGGCTCCCGGCGTGCGGACGCTGACCGCGGCCAATGACCCGTCCGACAACCTGCTGTTCGACTTCATCCGGCAGTCCACCATCCTGGACTTCTTCCTGGGCGGTATCGCCAATGAGGGACTGCCGCTGGCGATGCAGTTCCAGAACCGCTTCATCTACCAGGTGCCACCGCAGACGGTGTGTTCGTTCACCGTGGGCCACTCCAATCCCGGCGGCGTCATCACGGTGCTGATGCCCCAGATGTATAAGCGCGGCACATGACCACCGGCACCGGCGTCACCAGCACGGGTCTGGCCGGCCCGCTCATCGGCAGCCTGCAGCAGCTGGTGGGCAACTTGCGCATCCCGGCGATCCAGTTCAACACCTGGGTCGACTCCCTGCTCAACCTGCCGGAACCGGGCGTGCCCGACCCGCTGACTTCACCGGCCAGCTGTGCCACCTACCTGTCGGCGCTGCGCCAGGTCACCGTCGAGTCGGGCTATCAGCGTCCGCTGATCCGCATCACTGACGGCAACCTCGAGGTGATGACCGAGCTGGAAGGCGAGATCAGCTGCTCGATGCAGGACTTGAGCGCCGACACCGGGATGGTCAACCTCAAGATCAACTTCGACAACTGGCTGGTCGACTGGATGACCAACCAGACCATGCCGGTCGAGGATCTCAACCTGCTGATCGACCCGATCGCGAGTAACCCAGACTGGAGAACCCGCTGGGGCGGCAAGATCACCATGCTCGACGTCAAGCAGGACGACAAGGGCGTGCACAGCATCGAGATCAAGGCGATGCACTTCCGCGAGCACGCGAAACATCTCCTGGTCGCCGCCAACCCGATCTTCCCGCCGGAGATCCAGCTTCCCCGGATGTGGGTGCTGCCCGGCCCGATGCGGACCATCGGCTTCATCACTGCGTTCGTCAACCTGGCGCGGCTGTTCATGCCGGGGTGGTCGACGATCACCAACATCGCCAACCCGGCCGGCTGGATCAACCCAGTCAGCCCTGATGCGGCCCTGAACGTGCTACCGACCTACTGGCCGATCCAGCCCGCGTTCGTGGATGTGGTGACCGATCAGTCCCGGTGGACCTCGATGGGCGCCAACTGGCAGAACTGGCACGAGGCGTTCAAGGGGATGCTCACCGACGCGGGCTGCCAGATGCGCTTCTACACCTACCTGACCACCGACAAGGACAGCCCGAACGTGGAGCTGGCCTCGATCCTGGACCTGGCACCCGACCTGCTCTCGCTGATGGGCATCGACACCGGCAACCTCGCTGTCGACCTCACCGAGATCGCCGCCCCACAGCGCAACGCGATCTGTGTGGCCTTCGAGAACATCTCTGGTGTCACCGGCCCGACCGGCACCGCGGTGGACGGCCTGATCAACACCGTGGCCGTCACACTGGACGACCTGATCACGCCGTTCGCGATCGACCCCACCACCGGCAACGTGTTCGACCCGGCGCAGATCCTCAACGGCGAGCCGGTGGAATCGGCGACCGGGCTGGGCCAGACCTACCTGTTCGAGCAGCTGCTCGGGGTGGCGCCGGCGCCGCCCCAGGTGATCTGGTGGGACGGCTACTGGAACGGTCTGATGGAGACCGAGCTCATCTGGAACAAGGGTGGCGTCAAGACCATCATGACTGGGGGCAAATCGCCCACGCTGGTCAACTCCGCCATCGACTTCTCGATAAAGTACGCGCTCGCCCAACTATCGGCCGTATTGGACGAATGGCTGGGCGTCGCGGATTTCTCCGGCGTCATTCAAACACCGGGCACTCCGGGTTTGGACAATCTCTACAATGGACAGCTCGACAACACAATTTTAGCCTGGGAACGCTATACCGATCCTTTGCGCGCTTTATACAGCGGGGACATGGCGTGGCAGGAGCACTTCGAAAAGGGCTCCGGTACGGCCTACGTGCTGGCCAGCATCCTCACGCTGCGACTGGGCGACTGGAATACCAACCCCTATGCGGCGTTCAAGGCCAAGACGATCGACGGCTATCCCTGGATCGCCAACGTCGATTATCACGTCGGTGATCGTGTCGGTTTTGAGCGCAACGGAATTATCTGGGTCGATAATGTCATGGGAATTACCCGGGAATGGGACTGGGAAAAGCCGCTCACCACCACGGTGAAGATCGGCGACGACAAGCGCAAGGGCGACCCGATCGCGGCCGCGTTTCACACGATGGAGAACCTCTACACATTCGTGGGAACCCTGGCCGGACAGGGGACACTGTTCCAGTGACGACCTACAAAGAGCGCAATCCCCGGCGCCGCGGCAGCCAGCCCAACCGGGATTCCAAGTACGCCTTCCCCGGCTCGAACCCCTACGCCCGGTCCAGCCACGCGCCGTTGCTGGAGTTCGGCGAGTGGGGCGAGCTGACGCCCAAGACGATCCAGCAGGCCGGCCTGACCGGCGAAGCCCGCAAGCGCGCCCAGGAGCTGCTCAAGGTGCAGGCCGCCTACCTGGAGATTTACCAGGCGCTGGACTTCCCCAACGATCCCGAGGGCAACGTATGCGATCTGTCTGGCGCGCACATGACCCAGCCCAAGATCGCGATCGCCTGGACGCTGGCCCTGCTGGGCTTTCGGCGCACTGGGCGCGGCTACATCAAGAAACGCCACTACGACGTGCCCGGCGTCTACGACAACGCCTACTACTACGTCGACTCGCGCGCACCCGACGAGGCGTTCGAGGAACTGCGTCCCGAACACCGTTCTGGCGACTACAAGCTGCCACCGGACACCCGCCGGCTGGCCGCGATGCGCGACGGCGAGGAGCCCATGCAGTTCCCGCCGGGCTGGGCGGTCAAGCCCGAGGTCAACATCGAGTACATCGACCGCGACGAGTACCGCAAACGTTGCGCGACCGAGAACGCGGAGCGCCCGGAATCGGGCAGTGAGGATGAGCAGTCATGACCAGCACCCTGATCAACATCCCCGCCGCCACCACCTACGCGCCGGCCAGCAACCAGACCTCGACGGTCCCGCAGATCGGCTCGATCCTCTACATGGCCAGCTACCTGTTCCAGCTGGCGCTCTCGAGCGAGATCACCCCGCCCGACACGCCGAACATGTACTCGGGGCGCCTGGAGATCATGGGCGATCCCGGCGCGATCGACCTGTCGCCGCTGATGGGCCCGCAAGGATTTCCCGGCGATGCTTCATTCGCGCTCAGGCGCCAGGACACCCCGGTGGTCAACAGCATCGACGAGCTGCCGACCAACCTCACCGACACCACTACCGACATCGGCAAGTATTGGCAGATCGCCACCATCACGGGCGGCGTGATCACCGCCGTGTGGTCCTACGTCTGGTACGGCGACTCCTGGCGGGTGCTGCAGATCGGCACCTTCGGCCCTCCCGGTCCCACCCCGGAGATTTCGGTGGCGTGTGAGGCCATCCCGCCACAGAAGCTGCCGACTTACCCCGACACCACCAGCATCGTGCAGACCAGCGGGGATGCCCTGGACCCGTCGTGGATCTTCCAGCTGGCGGTCCCGGCCGGCCCACCCGGTCCGGTCGCCGCGGTGGCGACGTTCCCCGACGTGGACGAGACCAACATCGCCGTGATGGACGTGCTGGCGTTCTCCGGGCATTACACCGACCAGGCCAAGCCGATCTTCAAGCCGTTCTCACTGACCGGCTACGCCTGCCAGTTCTACAGCGTGCCGCAGTCGATCTTCCAGTCCTACTCCGGGTTTGCCCAGCAGGCGTTCATCGGCAGCTACGCGCTGCCGCCGCAGAACTTCGAGTGGACGCCGATCGTGTGGGGCCACATCGGGGAGGGCGGCGCGATGCTGTCCACCAGCCCGTTCACCGTGGGCTGCCAGGTGCTGCTGGGCTCTGACACGATGAACACCGGCTCGAACCCCAACGCTGGCCAGCTCATCGCCCGCGGCATCGGCAACACGCTGGGCGAGGTCAACATCGTCCCGCACTACAGCTACTCCCCCTACACCGGCACCACGCTGACGCCCGAGAACGGCGTGGCGGTCGTTCCCGCTCAACACACCGGGGACGAGGGCACGATTTTTCTCAACCTTTGGAACGATGGTTTATATGGCGCCTACAACTTCCAGCCGACCAACGCGCAGCTATTTGTGCTGGTGGTGCCCGTCGATCTGGCTGCCAGCATCCAGCCGTGGTGAGCACTGATGGCTAACGAACCGACGATCACCCAGCATGGCGACTGGCATTTGGTGCGGCTGGGCAACTGGGAGGTCAGCATCGCCCCGGACGGCCTGCTGATGCTGCCCCGGCACCTGCACCCGCGCGAGGTCCCCGAGTTCTGTGCGGCGATCACCGCTGCTGCCGAGAAAGCGACGGAAGTCGTCTCCGGCAATGAGGAAGCCGCTGCCGCAGCTGTGCCGGCCAAGCCCACCCCGCGCGGGCGACGCCAGGCGATGGTTGCCAGTGGTGACCTGCCACCGGGTGCTCAGCGCCGAAACATTGTGGCACGCACGGAAACCGGCCGCGGGGCCATCGGGCGCAACCGGCCACGCGATCTGCGCGAGCGCCGGGTCCCGCAGCCACCGGGACCGCCGGGGGTCACCAATGGCGGCAGATAAGCCGATGCGGCCCAAGAGCCCGCCGGTCCGGGTGGAAGTCCGTATCGGCGGCAAACTGCGGTTCGCCAACGACGTCTACGAACCGAGCCTTGTCAACGATGAGTTGACGGTCCTGCTCACCGCAGCCCTCAAGCCCACGATGGTGCCCGTGCAGGAGGCACCGGCGGGTAGCCAGCGTGATGAGTTCGCCGCCGACCCGCGCAACGGCACGCAGATTCTCATGCAGATCCACAACGGCGTGCGGGAGGCCCCTGCGCCACCGCCTACGCCGACACCTGTCCCGCCCGAATCCGGGCAGACCGCCGCACCCTTGCCGGGACGGCGACCGAGCACGGCCAAGCGCACCAGGAGGAAACGATGACCACCCCGGTCGGGCAGTCCCTGACCTACTTCCCGGTCACCGGCGACTACCAGAGTGTCAACGCCCCACTGCCCCAGTCCACCACCAGTGCGCCGATCATGGGCCCGATCCAGGGACTGGTCACCTTCACCCCCCGCGTGCCGGCCGGGTGGGTCGCCTACGTCGCCGACTACCAGATCAGCCAGGACTCCAACAACACCCAGACGGTCCAGATCATCGGCGCGATCACCGGCGGTGCCTGGACGCTGGGTTTTCAGGGCGTGTGGACCGCGCCCATCGCCGCGGGTGCCACCGCCGCCGAGGTGCAGGCCGCCCTGGGCGCGCTGGAAACGGTCGGCACGCCGAACGTGACGGTCACGGGCAATGACGGCGGTCCCTACACGGTGGAGTTCGTCGGCACGCTGGCCAACCAGCCGTTGCCGCAGTTACTGTCCAGCGTGGGCACCCCGGCCACCGGTGGGCTGACCGTGTCGTCGGGGTCGCCCTACATCACCGTGGTGATGCTGCAACCCGGCTCGGTGAGCCGGGTGGCGCCATGCGCTATCGCGATCCCGCCGCTGGTGGCGCGCATCTGGACCACCGGAGAGCTCAGCGCGATCAACGTGGCCGACTCCGCGGGCGTCGAGCTGGTCGCCAACACCGAAGTGCTCGACCTGACCTACGACCTGATCTATGACGTCACGTTCAACAGCATCACCTACGCGGGCCAGCCGCAGTCGCTGGCGCCGTTCGCGTTCATCGCGCCCACTGACGGGACGCCGGTCTGCCTGACCGACCCCAACCTGGCGCGGATCGGCTTCGTCGGCCCGCTGGCCACCACCTGGTTCCCCGGTTGGACTCCGAGCCCGACCATCACCGGCGCGACTATCACGCCGCTGACCGTGGTGTCGGTCGGCGCCGGAGTGTCCTCTGTGGTGGCCTAAATGACCAGTGCCACCACCACCACAACGACGTCGGCGATCGCCGCGGTCGGCGATACCAGTTTCCTGGCGAACTACCTGATCAACGCGCGGCTGTACGCGGTGGTGGTGCCACCGGGAGCCGAGCAGGAGTTCGTGGCGACCTTCGAGGTCAACGGCAGCCAGGGCACGCTGACGATGGCGGCGATGATCGGCCCGCAGGGTCCCAAGGGCATCGACATGTTCGCCCTCTACCTGCAGACCGACGACATCGAGACACCGGCCGACCTGCCGACCACCCTGCAGGACACGGTGGCTGACCAGGGCAAGTTCTGGGTCTTCGACGACGTGGACAACCTGGGCAACATCATCGGCTCCTCGGGTTACATCTGGTTCGGTACGGGCTGGCGCCGGATCATGATGGGCACCCCCGGTCCTCCCGGGGTTGTGCCGGTGATCACCCCCAGTGTGGCGCTCGTGCCACCCACCGAGGACTCCGAGGTCATCCCCGGCGGCACGGCGGCGTTCCCCACGATGGAATTCGACCTGGCCGCACCGGCGGGCCCACAGGGACCGGGCGCCGCGCTCGCGGTGGCACCCGACGTGGACCTGACCACTAACCCGCCAGTCGTGGGTGACGTGCTGGGCTGGACCGGCGCGTACACCACCGACACCGCACTGATGAGTCCCACCAGCCTGACCGCGGTGCTCACCAGCGCCGGCTCGCTGGTGGCCGGCAGCTACAGCTATGTGGTCACCGCCGTCAACAGCTCGGGAGAGTCCACCCCGTCCAATGAGGTGAGCGTCACCCCGGCCTCGACCGGCGCGGTGGGACTGGCCTGGTCGACCGTGGTCGGCGCGACCAGCTACAACGTCTATCGCGGGAACACCGCCGGCGGCGAGAACCTCAACCTGGCCAGCGTCACCACCCCGGCCTACACCGACGACGGCACGGCCACCGGCACGGCGGCCACGCCGCCCACGGTGAACAGCGCGACCACCCAGTACCCGATCTGGGTTCCGGTCAACGTCAGTGAGCTGATCCCCGCTCCCTTCTCCATGCCGGAGAACGCCTTCTCCAGCTACACCGGGCTTTCCCAGCGCGCACCGATCGGCTCGTTCGCGCTGCCCGCGCAGCCCTATGCCTGGACCCCGATCGTGTGGGGCCACATCGGCGCGTTCGGCATCGAGCTCTCGGCCAACCCGCTGATGATCGGCTGCGAGGTGCTGCTCGGCGACACCACCACGGGCCAGCTGGTGGGCCGTGGCTTCGGCAACACGCTCGGTGAAGTCAACGTGATGCCGCACTACTCCACGCCGTCCATCCCGGCGCAGGCGATCAGCCCGACCAACGACCTGGCCGTGGTCCCGGCCAACCACACCAACCCGGCCCAAGGGACGGTCTACGTCAACCTCTACAACGACGGCGACATCGGGATCTATATGTTTTCCCCCACCGACGCCCAGCTGTTCGTCATGGTCATCCCCGTCGACCCGGCACCGACCACCGGCTCGGGCGGCTCGGGAACCACCGGCGCGCCGACAGCCACCCCCAGCCTGCTGACCTCCATCGAAACCCTGCTCAGTGGCCTGCTGACGCTGGACCCGACCACCATCTCGGCCGACCTTTCCACCGTGATCTCCACCCTGCAGGGCTTCCTGGGCGGCGCGGTCGCCAACATCACCACGATCCCGACCACCATCGTGACCTCGATCCAGTCGGCATTGAGCGGCGTGACGAGCCTGTTCGACCCGACCACCATCACCACCGACCTTGCGGGCGCGGTGACTACGGTGCAGAACTTCCTCACCAGCATCGGCTTATAGGCAGCTGGTCTTGGCTGGGGCGATCGACCTCTACGCCGGCAGTCCCTCGATTGCCGGCTCCAACCTGTTCCAGATCGACCACAACCCGCTGGATCAGCTCGACCAGGGCATCCAGGACGTCATCGGGCAGGGCTCCTCGGGGCTGGGCGCCAACATCCTGACGGCGATCGAAACCGTGGCCCAGGCGATCATCGACACCATCCTGGGCCTGCCGATCGACACGCCACTGAACTTCTCCACCGACGTCAACGCCGCGCTGGGGATGCTGGGCAGCTTCATCGACAACCTGCTCACCTTCCTGGGCGATCTCAACCCGCTGGACCCGAACTTCCTGTCCAACATGGAGCAGTACGCTGCGCAGTTCATCGAGTCCATCCTGGCGCCCACCGGCATCTTCGATCTGGCCCAGCAGATCATCGACGCGCTGACCGGCGAGAGCAACTCCTCGATCTCTGGCCTGCTCACCTGGCTCGACGGCTTCTACAACGCGCTGACCGGCGGCGCGTCCTCGACGCTGGCCGGCGTGGAGAGCTTCTTTACCAACCTGCTCTCACTGTTCGGGCTGTCCGGCTCGGCGCTGACCGCCTCGGGCTTTGATCCGTTGACGGCGATCGAAACCTTCATCACCGACATCCTGGCGCCCAACGGACTAACCACCCTGATCACGAACCTGATCGGCAGCATCAGCACCGACCTGGGTGCGGTATGGGCGGCGATCACCGGGATCGCCGGGGCGACGGTCACCGACGTTCAGACCCTGTTCTCCAACCTGGCGTCGCTGTTCGGCATCGACCTGTCCAGCCTGAGCAGCGGCACCTTCGATCCGCTCACGGCGATCGAGAACTTCATCACCAACATCCTGCAACCGAACGGCCTGACCGACTGGATCACCAACCTGCTCTCGGGGCTCGGGATCAGCGCCAGTGGTATCAGCGCGACCGTGCTGACGGACTTAGAAAGCATCATCGGTGACATCGGCTCGCTTTTGACCGGCGCGAACGTACCGGCGCTGCAGACCGTGATCGACGACTTGCAGTCCGTGATCGACGCGCTCACCGGCGGGACCGGTGTGATCGCCGACATCACGACCACGATCACGGATGCGATCAGCAGCGCGGCGTCCCTGGCCCAGGGCATCATCGACACGCTGACCGGCAGTGCAGCAGGCACCGGCACACTCGGTGATCTGGTCACGTCGGTGCAGAGCATGGTCAGCAATGCCGTCAGCAGCGCCGTGAGCACCCTGACATCGCTGGTCCAGGGCGTCATCGACACGCTGACCGGAGCTGCCTCGGGCACCGGGACACTGGCCGACCTACAAACCTGGCTGGCCAACCTGCTCTCGATGTTCGGGGTCAACCTGACCGACCTGACCAGCGGCACGTTCGACCCGCTGACCACGATCGAGAACTTCATCACGAACATCCTGGCGCCCAACGGGCTCTCGACCATGCTCGACAACCTGCTGTCCTCGCTGGGCATCTCGAGTAGCGGCATCAGCGCCACCGTGCTCACCGACCTGTCGTCCATCGCCAACGAGATCGGGTCGCTGCTAGGGATCTCCAACATCCCCGATCTGCAAACGCTGGTAGACACCCTGACCGGCGGCTCGGGATCGGCGATCAGTGCCGTCGCCAGCATCCCGGCCGCGATCGGCGGGGTGATCGACACTCTGATGCAGGGCTGGGGCGCCACCGGCTCGGGCTACACGCTGGCCGACCTGCTCAACGCGGCGATGAGCATCCCGTCGCAGGCCGTGGCCGGCGTGCTGGGCGGCACCAACATCGGCACCGCGATCGAGGGTGTCATCGACTCGGCCGTGCAGGCGCTGTCCAACGACGCCACGTCGGCCGGCAACGGCCTGTCGGTGTTCACCAACCTGCTCAACGACCTGTCCAACATGCTCGGGTTCAACTCGACCGGCGCGGCACCGGCGGGCTCGCTGACCGCGATCGCGCAGACCAACTCCGAGTTCATCAACCAGCAGTCGGTGACTCAGCCGCTGTCGGCCAACGTGGACCCGACCACCGACGCGGTGTTCCCGCTGTCCAACCTCGCCAGCCTGGGAACTCCGGCCTCACTGCCGCTGGTCGCACTCACCGCCGCCAACAGCGTCGTCGGGTTCATCTCCACGGTGTACGGCGGCGTCAAGGAATCCATCGACTGGATCGGCTACCCGCAAGGCGGCAGCATCGCCGGGATGACCGGGCTCTACCTCAACATCTGGTCGATCAACACCACCACCGGCGTTCCCACGCTGGTGTGGCAGACGCCCGCCAGCATCCTCAACCAAGTCTCCATCGACACCAAGCCGGACTGGAACGCGCTGAACCTGCCGACCGCCAACTTCATCAGCTCGGTGCAGGGCGCGATCTACGCCGTCGAGATGGTGCTGACCGGATCAGGGCAGTACAACGTGGTCGGGATGGCCAACGCGATCCCGGCCAAGACCGGCGTCATCCCGGCGATGATCGGTGCGCAGCGTGGTGGCGCGACGGCCACCGCGCCTAACAGTCTGCCGGTCATCGGCACCGCGCCCAGCTTTGTCTACGACGCCTCGACCCCGTGGTTCGGGATGAGCGGCACGGCAGGCCAGACCCAGTACGTGCCCAACCTGGTGCAGCTGTCCACACCGGCCGGGCCCACCTCGATGGTCAACCCCGCGGTGAGCAACGGATGGGCGAACTACTTCGACATCGTGGTCTGCGGTGCCGGTGGCGGCGGGTCCTCCGGCGGCCTGGTTACCGGAGGCGACGGCGGCTCGGCGGGCCTGTGGGCGGCGGCGACGTTCACCAGGGCCCAGATGGGCACGGCCAACATCACCGTGCAGGTGGGCGCCGGCGGTGCGGGTGGTCAGGGGCCCGGTCAGAACGGGGGCAGTGCGGGCACAGCGAGCTACGTCAGCGTGCCAGGACAGGCCACCATCACCGGCGCGGGCGGCGCGGGCTGTGACAACGAGAGCGGAGGGCTCACGGCCGGCGCCGGTGTGGAGGCCGGCAACTACCCGCACAACACCGCACACGGCGCGACGAACACCTACTACGGCGGCCTGGGCGGCGCGACCGGGCAGACCTACGGGGCGCAACCCGGCGGTGGCGGCGCAGGGGGAAACGCCGACATCTACGGCTCATATATCTCCGGTGGCAACGGCGGCCCCGGTGTGGTCTTTATCCTGGCATATCAATAGGAGGCGTCGTGCCGGGCCAGATCACCTTTGAGGTCATCGCCGTCCAGTCCGTCACGGCACCCTTCGACGGCATCGGCGGCTTGTCGAGCTTCTTCACCCAGGGTGCCGCCGCACCGTTTAGCGCCGAGGGCTCCCTGGACGCGTTGCAGACGGCGATCACCGTGTTCTCCGGCGAGGGCAGCCTGACGATGGCGCTGCCGACACCGGCGCAGTTCGAGGGCGTAGGAGAGCTGTCCGGCGCGATCGCGGTGCCACTGGATGCCCAATTCGGCACCGAAGGGCTGCTCAACGACGTACCCTCCGTGGGGGTCAATCCGGTGTTCGGCGCCGAAGGTGTACTCGACGCCGAGATGATCGCCGCGCTGGACGCCCCGTTCAACTCCGAGGGCGATTTCGGCGCGATCATCCCCGTGTTCGGTGACGCCGATTTCAGCACCACCGGCACGCTCGGTGTCACGGTCACGACGCTGGCTCCGGGTCAGGCGCTGTTCGCCGCAGTCGGTCAGCTGGGCGCCGACGTCGAGATGATCGAGTTCCTCGACGGACAGTTCTCCAGCGAAGGCTCGCTATCCGCCGAGGCGGCCGAGGGCCTTCCGGCCGAGTTCGACAGCACCGGGACGCTGGACGCCGATGTGCTGGCGATCGACGTGGTGAGCGCGCAATTCAGTGCGGAGGGCGTTTTCACCCCGGCTCCCAGCGCGGGGATGGATGCACAACTGCCCAGTTCCGGGCAGTTGTCGGTCAGCATCCTGGCCGTCGCCATCGTCGCAGCGCAGTTCAACGGCGAGGGGCAACTCGACTCGGCCCTCGTCGAGGTGATCGCCGCCGAGTTCACCGCTTCTGCTTCGCTGGCTGCCGCGGTGGTTGAGCGCGCCGAGAGCGACGGCATCTTCAGCGGTGAGGCCGCGCTGGACGGGATCTCGGGTGCGGCCCTGGACGGCGAGCTCGACGGCGCCGGCCAGCTCAGCCTCGTGGTCGTCGCCGGCATGGGAACCGCAGCGCCGTGGAGCGGCGAGGGGTCGCTCGCGGCGGTGGTGGTACCGGCGGCTGCTGGCGCGTTCGCTGGGACCGGCTCGCTGGATGCGGCCGTGGTCGGAGTCGGCCAGGCCGAGGCGCTGTTCTGCACCGTCGGTGAGCTGGGGTGCATCGTCACGCCTCGCATCGCACTGACGGCGCAGTTCACCGGAGGGGGCCAGCTGGGCGCGGCGGCGTGGGCGGGTATCGACGCCAACTTCTCCAGTGAGGGCACGCTGATCCCGCCGCGCAACCCGTACACGATTTACATCGCCGACCAGGGGTATTACACGCTAAACAGCTGGGACGGCTTTGTTTACACGACGCTGGCCGGTCCTGCCGGCGCTGGAGGCTACTACCTCGGACCCGCTTATATGGGCTCCGACCTTAGCACCGGCATGGTCTATATGGCCGACTATTTCTACCCGTATCAGATCATCACCTGGGACGGGGCAACAGTTGGAGCGATATTGGGCGGCCTGGACACCCCTGGGGACCTGAACTACCCCAACGGTGTCGCTGCGGCCAACGGTCTGGTGTACGTCGCTGACACGCAGAACTACCGGATCGTGACCTGGGACGGCGCCACCGAGGGGGTACTGCCGCTCACGTTGGCCGGTCCCACCGACGTGGCCGTTGACAGCAAGGGCGTTCTCTATATCGCCGATAGCTACGGCCACGCCGCGTACTCCTGGGACGGCACCACACAGCAGCCCCTGCCGCTTCCGGACGGGTTTAGTCCTATGACGCTGGCTACAGACCCGCAGGATAACGTCTACTTCCTTGCCACTTGGCCCTTAGGTGTGCAGAAGTGGGACGGATCGACCATGCAGGATGTCGAGATCCCCGGCATAACCGCCAACTCCGGAGGTGGTGGCATCGGAGTTGACCCCGGTGGCCTCCTCTACATAGCCGACAGCAGCAACAACCGCATCGTGACCTGGGACGGCACGACGCTGACCCAGCTCCCAATCCCCTCGACTTCTTGGCCCGTTGGCCTGGCGTTCCTGCCGACAGTTCCTGCGGTAGTGGGCATCATGGCGCCACGTGAGGCCGCTGCCGAGCTCTCCGGCGTGGGCACTCTCTCAGCATCCACGGTCCCGTCCACGAGTCGCTCGGGCGCGCTGAGCGCCACCGGCACGCTGGCCGTCACCGTGGTGGCCAGGCAATTCGCCGCGCCCGCGTTCTCGGGCGGTGCGTCGCTGCAAGCCACCGCGTCCCCCAAGAGGGCCACCAATGCGGGACTGAGTGCCAGCGGGACTCTGTCGAGCACGGCCTCGGGCACGGTGACCTTCCAGCCCTTCACCGTGGAAAACACCAACCTCTACGGCCAGCCCGTTCCGGCCGGCGCAGTCGGCTGCTACGTCACCCTGATCGGCGGGGGTGGTGCCGGAGCGACTAACAGTGGCACCACAGCCGGCGGCGGTGGTGGTGGCGGTGGGATGATCACCCGCACCTGGATTCCGGTGGCCTCACTGGGATCGACGTACTCGGTGGAACGGGGAGGTCCCTCTGTCTCGCCCGGGACCGGGGGAGGGCCATCCTGGTTCACCTCGGGCTCGGTCAGTCTCTATGGCAACGGCGGTAGCGGAGGCGGCGATCCGACGGCTGGTGCTGGAGGCACCACCAGCGTCGCGGGAATTACCGCGACGGCATTGACGGGCGGCGCTGGAGGAACCGGAGCCGGTAGCGGCAACGCAGCCCCTGCTGTGTCAACGGGCGCGCCTGGCGGTGGCGGTGGCGGCGGTCAGTCCAGCGTCGGGGGCGCCGGCGGCAGTAGCGCAACGGTAGCTGGCGGAGCAGCAGGAGCCGCGTCAGCCGGTGCCGGTGGCAGCCCCGCCGCCTCCGCGGCCGGTAACGGGGGAGCCGGCGGCGGAGGCGGCGGCTCGTCTCTGTCGACCGGAGCCGGTGTCGGTGGCGCGGGGGGCGCCTACGGCGGAGGAGGCGGCGGAGGCGGCGCAGCTCTGTCGGGAAACGCCGGGGTCGGCGGCCTTGGCGGCACCGGCTACACGCGCGTGGAGTGGGTGGATGAGACGGGTGCTCCCCCGTCCTACGCTGACACGTTTGCTCGCGCCAATGCCACCACCCTGGGCAGCGACTGGATAAATATCAGCGGAACCATGATCATCGACACCAACCGGGCCATCGGCGGGACCACGTCAACCACCTGGAACCTTGCCCGTTACTACGCGCCCGCGCCATCCGACGACATGTTTGCCGAGGCCGACTGGGGTTCTACCGACATCGCCAACAACTCGGCTTACATCATGATCGGGGCGAACAGCACAGATACCGACTGCGCGATGCTTTATAACTGGAACAACCAGTATTTGTTCCTGAACACGTTCATCAACAACACGCAGACCCAACGCGCCTCGTGGGCAGGCGATCCCTCCGGTCATGTCCGGATTCAGCGCGTCGGCAACGTCTACACCGCCTTGGTTAATGGCACCGCGCGCGTCACCTGGACCGACAGCAGTAACGTGCTAACCCGAGACGTCAACCACCGCAACTTCGTCATCGGGTCCGACCGCAAGTCATCGACGGGCTACGGGTACCTGCAGAACTGGACGGCGGGAACGCCATAATGCCGGGCACACTGGGTTTCCAAGTCGCGATGCTCGTCAACGCCGCGAGCGAGTTCTCCGGCGAGGGCGAACTCGTCGTGGCCGGCGGCCCCGCGATCGACGCCGCGTTCAACAGCGAAGGACAGCTGAGCACCCGGGTCGAGGCCACGGCCCAATTCAATGGCGAAGGCCAGCTCGACGCCGAGACCGAGCAGATCGCCCAGCTTGATGCGCCGTTCAACTCCGCCGGTTACCTCTCGGTCGTGGAGCTGGAGCTGCTCGACGCGCCGTTCAACGGCGAGGGCACGCTGACGGCGCAGCTCGCTGCGGCACTCAAGGCGCCGTTCTCATCGGACGGCACGCTGAGTGCGATGGTCATGGGCAGTGCGGACTTCAACGGCGAAGGCCAGCTCGACGCGGCGCTGCAGGCCACCGTCGATGCGGAGTTCAACACGGAGGGCCAACTGGCCCCGTCCGCGCTGAAGATGCTTTACCCGCAGTTCAACGGCGAGGGCACGCTGGATGCCCGTGTCGAGGAGGGTGTGGCCGCGCGGTTCGGCGCGCAGGGCTCGCTGTCGGTCGTTGTCGAGACGCTGGCGCAGTTCAGCGGCGAGGGTCAGCTCGACACTGAAGTCCAGGCCGCGTTGGGTGCCGGATTGGGCGCCGAGGGTCAGCTCAACATCGGGCTGATCCAGGGCGCGGTGATCGAGTTCGATGCCGAGGGCACGCTATCCGCGCAGGCACTGGAGGGTGCTCCGGCGGGGTTCTCGTCGGAGGGCTCACTGGATGCGCTGGTCGGCCAGCTCGCCTACCCCGAGTTCGAGGGCGAAGGATGGCTGAGCGCCGATGCCACCCAGATACGCCCCGGCGAGGCTTTGTTCTCCGGTGAGGGATCGCTACAAGTCGGTGTTGCCGCGCCGCTCGGAGCGGACTTCGGCGCCGATGCCACGTTAGGTGCATCGGCGCTCGCCGGTGCTGCCGGGCCGTTCAACGGCGAGGGCACGATGAGCACCGCCATCGCGGTGCCACTGGACGCGGAGTTTTACGCCGACGCCACTCTGGTATCTGACACCGTGCCGGTACAGCCCGGCGAGGCGCTTTTCCCGGCCGAAGGATCGCTACAGGTCACGGCGGCCGCGCAACTCGACGCGCCCTACTGCGCGACCGGGACACTGGCGACGCAGATCAGCGCCATCGTCGACATCGAGGTCGTCTGGTTCGATGCCGGTGGCACTTTGAGCGCGGCGGTGGCCGAAGAATTCGACGTGCTGTTCGAAGGCGCGGGCGTCCTTGTGTTCGACGCGGTGGAGGCGTTCCCGCGCAGTGCCGTCTTCTCATCGGCCGGCACGCTTGCGGCCGATGCCGTCGAGGCGTTCCCGCGCGACGCGGAGTTCTCGGCAATCGGCACGCCAGGCGCCGGCGCCGACGCTGGGCTGGATGCCCAGTTCCGGGCGGTCGGGGCATTGGATGCGGTGGTCGTTGCGGGGATCGCGGCGATCTTCGACGCAGAGGGCTCGTACCTGCCGCATGAGGCCGAGGTCATGCACCCCGAGTTCGGCGCCACCGGCACGCTGGACGCGCTGGCCGAACAAACTATCGACGCGCAGTTCACCGGGACGGGGTCGGCGAATGCGAGCGCCCAGGTTGGTGTGAATGCCGCGTTCAGTGCGCAGGCAACTCTTGTCATCACCAATCTCGAATCCGAGGTCATCACCCCCGATGGAACGACGAAGACCATCGTGCTGGAGAACGTGAACGACCTGGAGGACTTCGTTCCCGATGGACTTCAGTCCTGCTACGTCACCCTCATCGGCGGCGGTGGCAGTGGTGGTAACGGCAACAACGCCGCTGTCGCCGGTGGTGCTTCGGGTGGTGGCGGCGGTGGCCGCATCGACCGGGTGTCTATTGATCCGAGCCTGCTGGGCACCACGTTCAGCGTCGTTACGGGCGTGGGGGGCAACTCGCCCAGCGGCGCTCAGGCCCACGGGATCGCGGGCAGCGCCTCCACCTTCACTTCTGGCAGCGTCGCCCTGTCAGCGGGCGGTGGTCAGGGTGGCACTGGCGGGAGCATGGCCGACCCTATTCCTGGTGGCGCGGGTGGCACCTGTTCGGCCACGGGTGTTTCGGTTACGAGCTACACGGGAGGCGCGGGGGCGGCGTCGGATACCACTACACCGGCCGGGTCGTCGGCTCCCAGCACCTCGAATAACCAGGGCTCCGGCGGTGGCAACGGCAACTGCACCTCTGGCGCTCCACCCACCAAGGGTGGCTCGTCGCTCTATGTCGCCGGGGGCGCGCTGGGGCAGATGCCGCCCAGTGCGGGTCTAGGCAACGGCGGCGCCGGCGGCGGCGGTCAGGGCGATAGCAACAGCGCGGGTGCCCAAGGTGGCCTCTACGGCGGCGGTGGTGGTGGCGGTGGCAGCACCATCTTGCTGGGCACGCCCGGTACGGGTGGGCCCGGCGCGCAGGGGTACGCGAAGGTGGAGATGGAAGTCTTCATCCCGGCCGATGCGACACAGCTGGACCCTGTCTCGCTCGAAAACACCAATGTCGTCAACGCGCCGGTGCCAAACTGCTCGGGCATGTACGTCACCCTGATCGGCGCGGGGGGCGCCGGTACGGTGGGTCCCGGCTCCGGTGGCGGCGGCGGTGGCCGCATCGCGCGAGTGTGGATACCGATAGCGAGCCTGGGGTCTACTTACTCGATCACCAGGGGCCTTGGGGTCGCTGGGGCAAACGGCGGGGCCTCCACCTTCACCTCTGGCGCCGTCACGTTGTCGGCCGGTGGCGGCGTGTGGGGTGGGAGCACCCACGCTGGGGGAACCTGCGTGGTCAGCGGCGTTGCGGCCAGCAGCTATCCCGGCGCTGCAGGGAGCACTGCTGCGGGTACAGCATCTGCGGCTGCCGGAGCCGGAGGCGGCGGTGGTGCCGGGTACACCGATGGCGGATCGGGCATCCTCTACGACAACGGGGGGAACGCCGGGGGAAACTCCACCGCATCAACTCCCGTAGTTACGGGTGGAGCAGCGGGTCAGCCCGGCAAGGCCCAGGACCCGCAGCTTGGTGGCGGCTCAGGCGGCGGCGGTGCAGGGTCGAACGCGTATGGGGCCGCCGGGTCCGGTGGACTTGGTGGTAACTACGGCGGTGGTTCGGGTGGTTCTGGGAACAGCCAGTATGGGAACGGAGCGTCCACGCCCGGTGGCGGCGGCTACACGCTGCTGGAATACACACCCATCGCGCCGATCAACCGCAACGTGAGGTTCACCGGCGGTGGCCAGCTCGGCTTCAGCAAGTTCGTCGCCAGCACCTACATCGCCCGGCCGCAGTTCAACACGGCGGGTCAGCTGGGCGCAGCCGTTCTCAAGGGCGCACGCCCCTCGTTCAACGCTCAGGGCAGCCTCAGTGTGGATATCAAGATCGTCCAGAGATTCGGCCTCAACGCCGCCTTCAGCGCGTCCTCGCAGCTGGCGGCGGGAATGATGACCGCTTCCCACGCCGCGCAACTATCCACCTATACGGCCTCGGGCAGCTTTAGCGTTCCCGACTGGTGTGACGCCTACGACGAGATCGCGCTGGGCGGCGGCGGCGGCGGCCAGGGCGGTGGCGTGGGCTACGTCGCCGGCAGCGGCGGTGACCGGGGCGCCTGGGGTGCGCTCACGGTGGTACGCGGCCGAGACATCACCATGACCAACAGGTCGGGAACCATCGCGGTCGGCGGTGGTGGTGCAGCCGGTGGTGATGGCGGCCAAGGGAGCAGCTCCACCGTCACTGCATCCGGCACATCTCTGACCGCGACCGGCACGGGTGGTGTGGGCGGCAAAGCAAGAAGCTCCTACGACAACAACAACGCGGGCCGGGGAGCGTATGCGCTGAACTGGACTAACGCCTTCGGCAGCGTGGTATCCATCGCCGGGAGTGCCGACACGGGCACGGTCGGGTCTAACGCCAACGGTCAGGCTGCCAATGCTCCCGGTGGCGGTGGTGGTGGTGGTGGCGGCGGTCTTGTGGTCAACCTCGGCAACGGCATCGTGGGCGCCGCGGGGCGCTGCTTCGTCAACTTCTATCAGACCCAGCCCCGGCCCACGATCCTGATCCCGTCCACGGTGTATTACCAGAGCACGGTCTACGCGGACAACGTACCCGCCACCTGGCAATACATGAACAACTTCAACGCCGATGCCAGCAAGAACGGCGGTCAGACGGGCACCGATGACACGGGCAACGGCGAGTGGATCATGGCCGATACGAACATGTACGCCAATATCACCCACATCGTGCTGGGCTACGACTATCTCAACAACCTGGATGGCGGCTGGGGCACGAGCTACACCGAAGGCTGCACGGTCTACGGGTGCAACGATGCCGGGGTGGACTGGCCGACGAGCTGGACGCCGATCACCACCACTCCCACCTACGCCAGCACCGGCGTGCAGAACGGCCTCGTCGGTATCCGCATCAACGGGGCTTACCGCTGGATTCTGATCGCCTCGGCCGGCTATCTCTGCCTGACCGAGTTCGAGGTGTGGCGGTCATGATCGCGTGCTTACCGCCAAGGGCGAGATACGATCATCGCGTGGGAAATCACACCCTTGTGATTAAGAAGGATGGACGATGGCCATAGCAGTAGCAACGACCCGGCAGGCGTTGGCGAACGCCTACGTCGCGCTGGGGACCTACATCGGGGCGGCTCCTAGCGACCCCGGCACGTCTGCCACTCCGGCCAGTGAAGCCACCGGTGGCAGCCCCGCCTACGCACGCCAGGCGACCAGCTGGACGCCAGGCTCCGGTGGCAACGCCGCCGGCTCCGCGGTCACCCTCGACGTGCCGGCCAACGACTACAACTACATCCTGCTGTGCGGCGACGCAGCCGGGAACACCATGATCGACAAGGTCAGCGTGTCCCAGGTGTCGATGAGCGGCCAGGGCCAGCTTGTCATTACACCGTCGTTCGTCATCCAGTAACCCGACACTCCCGGCGCGCGTTCACGGTTAACCCGGCCACGGGCAATACCGTGGAATTATGCAGGTCGGGTCAGCGCGCGGCGCCTTTGGTGTCGTGGTATGGCCCGCCTATATCGGCGTGGTCACCAGCGCCGGCGTCGAACCCGAATTCGGGTGGGACTACAACCGCGGCCAGATCCGCTGGAGCGTGTGCGACGGCGAGGTCATCGGCGAGGCCAGCGTCGAGGTCCCCGGCTCCGTCCTGGATTACACCCACGTCATCTACACGCATCACCCCACCAAGATGCCGTACTGGACGGTTCAGAAATTCTCCCATCCCTTTCACCTGCCGCAAGGGGGCACCATCCGGCTGTCCCGGATCACTGAACGCGACGTGACACCACTACGACCCGATCCGGTGCTCCATGACTAGGCCGCTGTGGCTCGCGCTGCTGATCGCCTTCATCGTCCTGGCGCTCCTGGCCGCGATGGTCATCCTGGACTACCACCACTCCCTGCCGCAGCTGCCGGAGCCACAGCCCGAACCGGCTATTTACCCCGGGGCGGTGATGACATGACCAAGGCAGGGCTCTACCTGATTCTCTGCGGGATTGTCGTGCTGATGATCGGCGCAGTGATCCTGCTCAACGCGTGCGCGCCGCCGCACCGGCCGCGCCATCTCTGCTACGACGACGCCCGGTTCTGCCCACGCGCAGCGATCCTGCACGAACAGCCCCAGCCGCTCGTCGGGTACGGGCAGCGATGACCGAGCTGAGATTGGACTACGACCGGAGCCTGGTCCCGCAGGTCACGGCCTGGTCCTGTGGAGCGGCCGCGGCCGAGATCATCTTGGACAGCCTGGGCCGCAATCCCGGTGAGTGGCAACTCATTTCAGAAATTGGCACCCACACCGGCGGCACCGATCACATCGGATGGATAGTAGATCGCAGCCTGCGCAAGCGGGTGCCCGAGGCTGACTACCGGGTCGTGGAGATGCCGCGCGACCCGCCGACCGACTCGCAGGCCGAGGCGCTCTGGCAACACATCACCCGCTCGATTAGGGCCGGCTTCGGGCTGCCGATGAACTGGGTGGTCCCGGCCAACAACCGCCCGCGCGGCGTCAAGGGCTCCATCAGTCCGGGTTATCCCGCGTCCACCACCTACCACTACGTCGCCTGCATGGGTTTCGCCGAACATGAGGCCGCCGCCAACGTGCCGGGTGGGCGCGCGGTGTGGATCGCCGATTCGGCCAACTTCGGCAACATCCAGGGATTCTGGATCAGCTTCTGGCAGTGCGCGACGCTGATCCCGCCCAAAGGCTACGGCTGGGCCGCGGCCTCGCCGATCGTCGTTGAGCCGCCGCCGGCGGTCGTCGCGCCGCCGGCGCCCGGTGACGTCGACCGGGTGGGGCTGCTGACCGAGCTGATGGGCAACGCGGTGACCCGCGAGCGGTACGCGGAGCTGCTGGCGCATGTGGCCGACGCGCTGGTGCGTACCGACTGCCTGACCGTCGACCGCATAGCCATGTGGATCGCCCAGATCGGGCACGAAAGCGTCGGCTTGAAATACTTCCGCGAGCTCTGGGGGCCCACGCCCGATCAGTTGACCTACCAGGGCAGGATGGGCAACGACCAGCCCGGGGACGGGCAGCGGTACCTTGGACGGGGCCCCTTGCAGGTCACCGGGAAAAACAACTACCGAAACCTCTCGAAGTGGGCCTTCGACCGCGGTTATATCGAGGACCCGCAGCTGTTCGTGACCAACCCCGAGCTGCTGGAAACACCCGAGTTCGGCTTCATGGGCGCCATCTGGTACCTCACCGAATGGCATAACTGGTATTCGGGCCGCGAGCCGATCATGGTGATGGCCGACCGACGCGACATCCGGGGCGTCACGCACGCGATCAACGGCGGCTACAACGGGCTGCCCGACCGGGAGGGCCGCTACAACCGGGCGCTGGGCCGCGGTGATGCCCTCCTGGCACTGGTGAGCGCGCCCGAATCCGGGCAGGAACCGCCCGACCTGGAGCCCGAACTGCCCTATGTGCCGCCCGGGCCGGAACCCGAGCCGGAATTGCCCTATGTGCCACCGCCCGGGCCGCCTACCACGATTCCGCTGATGCCATCGCCCGAGCAGTGGGACCAGATGATGGCGCTGCAACGCGAGACACTCGACCTGGTGCGCGACCTGGCCGAGGTCACCGTCCAGATCGCCGGACTGCTCACCGAGCAGGTGAACCGATGAGCATCGAGGACCTGCGCCGGGCCGCCGAGCGACTGGCGACCGCCGCACGGATACCGCCCACCGAGGCGGCGCCCCAGCTCCCCGTCACCGGCCTGGTCGCCTCCATCCAGGAGGAGCTACTGGCCCAGCCGTGGCTGCGCGAGGTGTACCCGGGCCTGTCGGTGACGGGGATACTCGACGGCGCGACCAAGGCCGCGCTCACCGAGTTCCAGGAACGTGCCGCGCAGTTCGGGGCCCAGCTCACCGCGATCCCGCTCTCACTACCCCAGCCCCAGGCGCAAATGAGCGCCCAGTGGCAGCTGCCGCCGGTGCGCGCCGCAGCGCGTCAGCCCCGCGGCTGGTTGGCCGCGGTGATCTCGCTGGTGGGGATGCTGATCACGGTGCTGACCCTGATCACCGGCCTGGGCATCCTGTCGCCCGACGCCCGCGACGCCATTGCGGTCGTGCTGGCCGTGCTGACCCCGATCGCCGTCTTCTACGCACCAACGAAGGGAGTGTCCGATGCCGTCACGACTGAGCCGCCGCCGGCTGGACCATAGGCCGCTTTATCTCGCGGTCCTGATCGGGTTCGTCATCGACTCGGGGATCGTCTTGAGCCACGCCGCGCTGGGCACCGAGGCCCATGCGCGGCTGTCGACCAGCGCGAGCGACCTGATGGCACTGACGCTGGGCATCTTCTCGCTGGTCTGCCTGTTCGCCGCCGCGTCGGGAACTCGCTTTAGGCCGCACGCGGATTTGAGGGATACCTACCTGCTGCAAGCGTGGGCCCTGATCCCGGTGGTGCTGGCTGTCGGCGTGTTCGCTGTGGGCATCGTGGCCACCGTGCCCTGGATCGCCAACATCGAGACGGTGGTGGTGCTGATCTCACTCATCGTCGGGCTGGGCTGGACGGCCGTGCACTTCTACCAGCAGGCCCACCGGCTCACGCGCGAGCTGGTCGTCCGGGCAGCCGAGGAGGCACGGCGTGAACAGCAATAACCTCATCGAAATACTGACCCTGGTGTCGGGCATCATCGTGAGCGTCACCGGCGCGCTGACCACGATTCGCAACCGCCGGGCCAACGACACCGCACTCGGGGGCACCGACCTGGAGCGTGCCAAGGCCACCCAGGACATCGTGCGCGTCGACCAGAGTTACATCGAGCAGGCCGAGGCGATGCGCAAGGAGCTCATTCGGGTCCAGGCGGAGCTGGTGGCGGCGAGAGCCCGATCGTCCCAGCAGCAGCCACCGCCCACTTCTCCAGCGCCGTAACCCGCTTGTGTAATTTGACCAGTTCAGTCCAGACCAGTGTCTCCACGCCCCAGCGCGGAGGTTTGCCGCAGGGACAGTCGATCGCCGACTCCCAGCACCAGTCTCGTGGTTCGGGTTTGCCACACTTCGAACAGACCTCGTCTTCACTCATCGCCAAATCCTGCCAGTACCTGCTCGAAGCCGTCATCAAGGTCGGCGGGCTCCGCTATCGGCCCCCCTGGAAAACACCGGGCGACCAGCCTGCTGCGGTCGTCGGGAAAGTGAAACCAGCCCACCTCATCCGGCGTGATGAGGTGGGCGATCGGTTTCCCACAGTGCGCGCACATCACAGCTCGATCTGCCGCCCGGTCGAAGTCCGGTCGGCGATAGGGCCGGGCTGGTCGAAGTCGATGGCCCGGGCATTGGGAGCCTCGGGCTTCGGCTTCGCCAGCTCGGCGTAGGCGATCAGCACGTTCTCCAGCTGCTGGCGGGCCCGCTCCATCGGATCGCGGCCCTCGATGGAGGCATACTTCGTGTATTCCACGCGCTCGCTGTCACGCGACCGGACCGGACCGACGCGCCGGCCGAGTTCTTCGGTGCGGTACTCGGTGCGGTACTCACCCCACATGCAGGTATTACCCGGCATCTGGCGCCACAGCGGGCCCGGCTTGTCGCGCCACACCACCTCGGCGATCCCGTGGGTGCGCACCCGCTGGGTGAGCAGCGGCTCGCCGCCCCATAAACGGAACTCGTCGCGCACGTCGGTGACCTCGACATAGAACGCCGGCGGGTTGCGGATCTCGAGATTCGACCCGTCGTTGAACACGAACGACACGCTGCGGTACTGGTCTTCGTCGAGGTCAGACACGACCTGCTCGAACAGCTCGCCACCGGCTGCGGGCAGCCGCAACTGCCACCACCACCAGTCCGGCGGCAGGAGCGATGGCCGGCCCGCGCCCAGGTCGAGCAGCGAGGAGTAGAGCGTGACCTTGGTCATGTCGAGTTACCACACCTTGCATGATTTACAGAGACCGATTTCGTAGGAACCCTGGACGATCATGGCAATAATGCCAGCGATAGCCGCCGTGGCCAAGATCGAAAGGACCAGTGTCGCGATCCAGAATAGGAAGTCCTCGCCGCCCATCGCCACCGCCAGTAGCACGATCATCAGCACCGCCAGGACGATCCCGGTCACGAACAGGATCACTCGCGGGCGCCCTGCTGCTTGACCTGATAGGCCCACTCGCGAGTGCCCTGCTGCTTGATCTGATAGATGCGGCCCATCGAGAGGCCCGCAGCTATATGGATCGGCACGGCGGTCAGGCCGGCGTCGAAGGCTTCCACGATCATTTTTTGCAACCGTTCCTCGGCGGTGCGTACCACGCTGCGTTTGTGGGCCAGGTCAAGTGCGGCGGCCCGTAACTTTTTACACCAGGCGTCGACGACTTCGGCGCTCGCGCGGGAATGATGCGTCAGCACCCCACCCTGCCCGTCTACAATTTGCATGTCCGTTAGTATGCCACCACTAGTAACCCTGCCGCGATATACGATGGTGAGAAGCCGTTGGCATAGGAGCCGGGTGAACGACCCCGTTGACGACCTGATCAGCCGGATCGACGCGCTGGTCGACTACCAGATGCACGGCGGCGAGGAAAACGCCGAGTGGCGCGCCCGCAACCATTATCCCGTTGATGACGCCGGCCACTGCACCTGCCCGGCGTGTAACCGCTACGCAATCCCGCCTGCCTACGCCGAGCGCCAGGCCGCGCACCACCTCGACCAATACCGCTGCTGGCAGTGCCAGAGGTATCTACCCGTGACGCGCGCCATCATCGGATTGCGACCCGGCACCTTTGGCGAGCAGGCGATTTGGTGCCAGGAGTGCCTTGATGCCTGGAGCCGAAGTCAGGGCCGATAGAGGAGTGCCCGGATTCGGGCGCTCAGATTCCTTCAGAAACCACTGAACCGGGGCGGTTCATCCTCGTCTTTAGCCTCGGTCGGCTCTAACGGCTCTAACGGCTCGGGATCGACCACTTCGGCCTGGACGTCCTCGGCTTCGTCGAGCGGTTGCGACTCAGGTTCGAATAGCTCAGGCTCGTTTTCGGACTGCCCGGTGGATTCGGGCGTCTCGCCACCTGGAACCTCGCCAAAGTGCTCGGGCGGCTCGTGCACGTCCTCGTTCACTACGCCGTGCAGGCGCGCCACAGCGTCGCTGAGCGCGTCGACTGTCTCGGGCCTGACCTGGCCTGCGGCGACATCCTCTTTGAGCGCCTTCACCTGGTCCTGCACGGCGTCGATGCTGGCGTGCAGATTTTCAGCGATCTCGACGAGCACGTCGTCGATGTGCGACATGACAAATTCCTCCATACGGCGGCGGGATACGGGCCAGAACCGGCACACGCGACAAGTATGCGGTCGCGTGATGAACATGGGGTGGATATGGGCCGACGTGTCTAATTCGGGCAGACCGCCAGTCGCGTGACGCACGGAATCTTACGCGGCTGGCGGTTGATCGGGTTGATGCACATGTGCCACGGGTCGGCATCGCACGTCGGGCAGCGCCACGCGATGACACGGTAGTAAGCGCGCGGCCAGCCACGCAAAACGCCCCCGAGGTCGAGGTACGGCTGACTAACGGCGTTCACGCCTACTATTTTACCGTGGCTGTGAAGTTCCTGGAGACGCGAGAAGTCCCCGTGGGTGACCTCAAGAAACATCCCGAGAATCCCAACCGCGGCGATGTCAACACGATAGCCGAGAGCCTGGAGCAATTCGGTCAGTACCGCTCCATCGTGGCGACCAAAGACCTGACCATCCTGGCAGGTCACCACGTCGTGCAGGCCGCCAAGAACATCGGTCTGAAAACCCTGCGTGTCGACATCATCTCGGCCAACGCGCAGGACGCCAAGAGGATCATGCTGGCGGACAACCGCATCGCAGACTTGGGCCCAGGGCCCGACATCGAGGTGCTCGTCGAGGTGCTGCGCAGCATCGAGGACCTGACCGGGACCGGCTATGACCCGGAATACCTGGAGAACTTCGAGGAAGACGACGAGCCGCAAGACGACGGGCCGGAGCCCGACGTGGTGCGCCGGCGCATCAGCTTGACCGTCGACTACCGCCTGGCGCGGGCCTGGGATGACCACCGGGCCGGTTACGATAACGACACCGACGCGCTGGGCGCCGTGCTGAAGTGGGACGAGCAGACGGACTGACGTGGCCTCACTGGCAGGACTCGATACCTACATCGAGGCGATGGAGTCGGTGGAGGGTTGGTTCGAGCCCGAGGACGTCTACCTGTTCGACGGGATGCTCTCGGCGCAGCAGCGCCTCATCGGCTCCGGCGACATTCTGGAGATCGGCACCTACCGCGGCAAGAGCGCGATCGCACTCGGCTATGGGGTGAACCGGCGCAATAACGAGGAGCTGGTGATCTGCGACCCGTTCGAGCGGTTGCCCGAGCACAAGCACGCCGAGTCCAACATCGCCTCACTAAACCCGGACGGCTGCGACATCAACCACTTCGACGCGGCACATTTCCTGGCGAACTGGGATAAATACCATGACTGGGAGCCTGAAATCTGGAAGTGCGAGTCGGCCGAACTCAAGCTGCGCCGCCGCGTGCGGTTCGCGCACATCGACGGCTGCCACAGCTATTCGTGTGTGCGCCGCGACATTGGGTTATGCGCTGCCGCGCTCACCGACAAGGGCGTTCTGGCGATCGACGATTACCGTAATTCGCGCGTTCCCGGCGTGGCGGCCGCCACCTGGGAGGCTGCCCAGATTCGGGCGGATGGGCGCCGCGGCATCTATCCGTTCTGCCTGTCGGTGGGCAAGCTCTACGCTGCGACCTCACCCCAGGCGCAGAAGTTCTGGCTGGATGTGGCCACTGGCTGGATCGACTATGGGAACTGGCGCGGGAGTGTCTATCCGCTATCCGGCATTGAAGTCGTGACAATCTGGCACGAATACCCGCAAGAGGAAACGGAAGCCGAAGAAGAATAGCCATGTCCGACTCCGAGCGATGGGTGGCAATCCCGGGCTGGGAGGGACTCTATGAAGTCAGCAACCGTGGACGGGTGCGCAGTTGCGACCGGGTGGTCGTCAACTGGCGCAAGAACCGCACCGGGCGCCGGCGTGAGATTCGCTCGGTGTGGCGGGGCAGGATTTTGCGGCAGGCCCGCAAGCGCCGGGCCCATCACATCGGCACGGCCGGCGAGAACTATTACGCGGTCGTCACCCTGATCGACCACAACTCGCATCGCCGCTGGTGTGGCCCGGTGGCCCATCTCGTGCTCGAAGGCTTTGTCGGACCTCGGCCCTATGGTCTGGTTTGTTGCCACACCGACGATGACGGGATGAACAATGACCTCAGTAATCTCCGCTGGGATACCAGCGCCGGAAACACTGCCGACGCCTACCGAAACGGCCGCCACAACTTCCTGGCCGCCAATCGGGGCAAGGCTAAATGGCGTTGAGATGAGGGCCACGACGTCGGTCGCCTACGCCGGTTCAGACGAGTTCATCACGGCCGGCACGCCCGAGCACGCTCAGACCATCAGCCCGTCCAAGGTCGCGGCCATCTGCGGGGTGAGCCGCTTCGAATCCCCTTACAGCCTGTGGTGCCGGATGAAGGGATGGACTGAGCCGATACCGCCCAACGACATCTTCGCGGTCGGCCATGCTTTTGAGCCGGCCCTAGCAGCGCTGTGGAAGATCGAGAATCCGGGCTGGAAGCTGTCCAAGGGCGAGGTCCAGTACGTCACCGACAAGCTCGGCTTCCCGGCGGTGGCCACGCTGGACCGCCGCGCGGTGCGCGGCTCCAAGCGGCGCATCGTGGAGTTCAAGACCGCCCGGGACCTGTCCCTGTGGGGCGATCCCGACCTGGACGGCGACTGCCCGGCCGACTACGCGCTGCAGGTGATCGCCCAGCAGGTCATCACCGGACTGGCCGAACCGGCGCACCTGATGGTGATGGGCCCGTTCTTCAAATGGCGCACCTACACGGTCTCCTACGACATCGAGGTCGCGTCCTGGATGCTGGAGAAGTGCCGGGCGTTCTACGCCAGCCTGCAGGCCGATGAGCCCCCGCCATTGGATAGCCATGTGGCGACCTACGCCAGCGTGCGCGAGCAACATCCCGACATCGAGGAGGGCCTGTCCGCAGAGATTCCCGCGGAGCTGGCGCGAGCGTGGCGCGAGCAGAGCCGGGTGGTCGAGGACGCCAACACCACCCTGCGCGGAGTGAAGGTCCGGGTGCTCAGCAACGTGCGCAACGCCCAATACGTGACGTGTGACGGCCAGACGGTCGGCTCACGACGGCCGCATCGCAGCGGATCTGTGATGTTGGTGCTCAGATAACAAGAAAAAAGAAACCGGGTGGCCGAGGCGGGCAACCGTTACCACCCGGTTCACCAGAAAGGGTAAGAGGAAATGTCCATCGAGCAAGCCAACCACGCCGAACCAGAAGTCATGGTGAGCCAGCCGGCCACCAAGATGCAGCTGCGGCTGCGCGCCGAGGTCGAAGCACTCAACGATGCCTACCGCTTCGCATCGGCGCTGAGCAAGACCCAGATGGTGCCGCGGGAGTACCAGCAGTCCTACATCCCCAAGAACGAGCGGGAGCCGCTCGGCGAGACGGCGATCCAGAACCTCGCCGCCGCGATCATGTACGGGATGGAGATCGGCCTATCTGCGGTGCAGTCCGCGCAGAACGTCTTCGTCGTCCAGGGCCGTCCGGCCGTCTACGCGCGCACGATGGCCGGCCAGGTGCGCCAGGCCGGCTACGTCATCGAGCCGGTCGAGGAATCCGACGATCGGTGCGTCTGGAAGGCGCTGCGCGATGGTGCATGGGCGTTCTCGGAGTGGACGATGGACATGGCCACCAAGGCGGGTTACACCACCAACGACATGTACCGCAAGAACCCGCGCGCCATGCTGCGTGCCAAGTGCATCGCCGACGTGTGCCGGATCAAATACCAGGACATCCTCTTGGGGATGGCCTACACCGTCGAGGAGCTGCAGCTCGAGCACCAGACGATGACGCGCATCGAGCCCGCATCGGTGGTCAAGGGCCTGGCCAAGCTGCGCGAGCTGGCCAATAACGGCAACAAGAAGGTGGTTGAAGCCGAAGCCCCGCCCGAATCCGGGCAGGAACCCGAGCCTGAACCCGAGCCCGAAGCCGACGCACCGGCCGTGGGCGCCCAGCTGGCCGAGATCAAGAAGCTCTACAAGGCCCGCGGCTTCACCGCCAAGGACATGCTCGGCGACATGGCGCAGTACCTGTGCCGCGACGAGCCGCTGCGGGACTTTACCGAGCTGACCTACGGCGAGGCCGCCGATGTCATCAAGTACCTGACCACCCCGCCGTCGAAATGACAGACAAGGAGTTGCTGCAGTGCCTGATCTGCCGGCACCGTATCCGTGGCAACGTCTACGTCACCGAGGCGCAGCAGGTGGTCTGTCCGGTCTGCATAGGGCAGGCCCAGACGCACGCCCGGCTACACCCGGGCTGCCCGATTCCGGGTCACCTGGCGTCGGATCACTGGGCCAACTTGTGCTCCCAGGATGAAGCGCGGTCCATCCTGACCCAGCAGTAAGTACCGAAAGTTTACCCGCACGTCAATGTTAATACTAACAGTCTGGGGACAACTCTGTGCATAACGTGTTAGTGCAGGTGGGGAGTATTTTTTGACGCGCAACACGCCGGGAATAGCCTTGAGATCAGGTTTCGCCAAGGTTAACCTGACCCGATGCCACTAGCCGATCCGCGAGGGGAGGTGGTGTCTAACGAGGTAATTCCTTCTGGGCAAAGCGATGTGTGTTGCATGCAAGAGGCCACGGTTCTGACGCCGTGGCCTCTTGTGCACAAATGACAATAAAGAGGTTATCTAATAGATGGGCACGATTCAAGGCGGGGCATATCAGGCGGTGTCCTGATGCCCGATACACGACTTCCGGTCCGCTGGCTCAATGACCGCAGGATTCAACGCTTATCGTCGCGCGCCTTCAAATCATTCATCTGTTCGCTCATCTGGTCGGTCGCTAATCGGACTGACGGCGTAATCGAGCCGGCCGACCTGTCCCTTATTCCAGGCTTTGAACTTGGTGACGAACTTGAGCTGTGCCTGTCAACCCTGTGGCTCCATGTCGAGACAGGGTGGTGCATCGACCAGTTCGAGGCCACCCAGACGAGCAAAGCTGAGCACGAGGCATTAGAGCATGCTCGGGCCTGTGGTCGTGTGCGTCAGGCCAAATATCGCGCCAAGCAGGCCGAACAACAGCGTAACGCTACGCCAAACGTCACGGGTGACGTTACGGATGACGTTAGCGACGTTACGGGTGACGTTACTGGTGACGCTACGACCGGCGTTACTACACAGGAAGGCAGGCAGGCTTCGCCTGCCTGCTCTGCAAAGGACATACACACACAAGCAACTACCCCAGCACTACCAACAGAACCTGGGGTTGCGTTACCGAGCAAGAAGACCGCGCGTGCGCGAGCAACTCGGCTGCCACAAGGGTGGGACCCTCCACGCAAGGTCATCGAGGAGATGCACGAAAGGTTTCCTGACCTGGACCTCAAGACCGAGCACGAGCTGTTCTGCAACTACTGGCACGCGAAGTCGGGCCAGGGCGCCACCAAGGTCGATTGGCTGTTGACCTGGCGGAACTGGATCATCAAGGCCGCACAGCAGGCACCACGGCAAAACGGTCACAACGGACACCAGCTCAATGGTGTCGACGAGAAGGCAGCAGGTTGGCAATCAAGAAAGGATCGCTCATGACAATCGAATTCCCGTGGCTGCTGCAGAAATCAACAGGTAATCCCTGCGATCACTGCGGCGAGTCGATTGATAACGGCTTTTTGATATTCCAGCCCGTCGAGGCATTTCACGAATCACCGAATGGCGATTCGTTCCCGTGCAAGCATTGGCTTTGTCTGTCGTGCTGCTCGCGGATCGTCACGAAGTGGACCCGCGACTCGGGTGTCGCCTACCGGCCCAGCCGCAAGGAGGACCGGCCGCACTACCAGAACCAGGAGGAACCGCCATTTTAAGCCGCAACGACGTCCTTGACGCCATCACCAAGTGTGTGGGCTATGACCCCGTGCGTGCACCCAAACAGTCCGAGATCATCGAAAACGCCTGGGCAGAGCACTTCGAGCAATTCCCGAACCTCACTCGCACCGACCTGCTGGCCGCGGTCACGGAGTATTACCGGACACCGGGACAGCCGTGGCCGCAGCCGGCAGCGATCAGCTCGATCGCAGTGCTGCTCGCCGGCAGCCGGGCCGCGATCGAGGGAGCCCCTGAGAGGGACAACCTCGACGCCATCCAAAGCCTGTGCCGCGAAGCCCTGGGTGACGCGAAGTCCGGCGACGAACAGGCGCTGGCATGGCTGGTGCGCGAGTTCGACTACTACGGCCGCAGCGCGGTGCTGTGGGCGACCAAGCGCAAGATCGACTGGCGCAATACCAGCCTGGTGATGTCGGGTGGTCCGGTTCACGGTGACCGTGCCGGAGTGGGCGCGCAGAACAGCGGGGGCTGGCAGAACACGCGCCGGGTGCGAACGCCCGATTTCATGATCCCTGAGCGGCATCGCGATGCGGTGAACAAGGAGCTGCGCAAGCTGCTCACCGAGGATGAGCGGTGGCAAGTGCTTGGAGATCCGGCATGACCGGCGCCGGATCTCTCAGGTGCACCTGGTGCGGGGCGCTGCCGGGAACGCCGTGCATGGTCCCGGCCGGCCCGGGCGCCAAGAAGAAACTTTTCCCGCGCGCACCGCTGCGCCTGTCGAGTTACCACCCCAGCCGCATCGAGGCCGCAATGAAGCTGGATGGCGCCACAGAGGCCGAAATCGAGCAGCGGGTGACCGGAGTGCTCGGCGCGGCGGTCAACGCCGCCAGGGAGATCCTGGGGGATCGTAAACCCACGACCTACATCGCTGAGCCAGAGATCAAACCCACCGAGAAACCACAAGAACCACAGGCACCGGAAGGAGAACCCACAGATGCCTGATGTCACCCTTTCCGGCAAGCTTCCCGGCGGCAACGCCAATGGCCTGTCGCAGATCATCAAGTCGTTGATCGAGGAGCCCGATCGTGTCCATGCGCTGATGGTGCTGGTGTCCACGGCCAAGCTGGTGACCGAGGTGGATACCGGCGAGACTGTGCCGGCACTGCGCATCCGTCGCGTCGAGGTCATCCGCGACGAGGACTTGGCCCAGGCCCAAGGGCTCATCCTGCGCTCATGGGAGGAACGCAACGGCGGCCAGGTGTTGCCCCAGGATGTCGCTGACGAAGTCAGCCAGCTCGGTCTGGGACGTGAGATCGACCTGACGCCACCCGAGGTCGCCGAGTGAACAAACACGACCCCGCCTACGCCCAGTCCCTGCGTCTGGTCATGGGGCATCTCGTCGACCCGCACGACGCTGCACCGATCCAAGCGGTCATGGCCGACATCGAGCGCATCGTGGGTGACGGTTCCGGCAGTCACGAGAAGTTCGTCGGCTGCATCGTGCGGCTCATGCAGGCGCTCACCAGCGCCGCCGGTGCGTTCGCCCTGATCGCCTTCCGCAGCTCTGACGAGGCGACCAGAGTCCTGGCGCAGATGATCGACATGGAAATCTCGGCGTAGCCGTGTACTACCACGACGAGCAGATCACGCTGTATCACGGCGACGCGCTGGCGATCGCCCGGCAGCTGCCCGAGGACAGCGTGAACTGCATCTGCACCAGCCCGCCCTATTTCGGGCTGCGCAACTACGGCGACCCGGGCCAGTACGGGCACGAGCCTTCCGTCGCCGAGTACGTCGAACGGCTGCGCGTGCTGTTCGCCGAGCTGCGCCGGGTGCTGGCCGACGACGGCACGGCGTGGCTCAACATCGGCGAGAGCTACGCGCGCAAGAACATGCTGGGGATTCCCTGGAGTGTGGCGCTCGCGCTCCAGGCCGATGGCTGGTTCCTGCGCAACGCGATCGTGTGGGAGAAGATCAAGACCGTGCCGGAGTCCGTGGTCGACCGGCTCTCCAACCGCTACGAGCACATCTTCCTGCTTTCCAAGGCCGCGAACTATTGGTTCGATCTCGATCCGATCCGTGACGAGCGCAAGGACCCCAAGCCCGACGCCGGCTGGTCACAGTGGGACCAGCATCCCTACCAGCCCAGCGAACGGCTCAAGGGGATGCCTGAGCGCAAGGCCAAGTGCCGGGAGCTGCTGAGCCAGGGTGTGGGCCAGGAGAAGGCGGCGGAGCTTGCGGGCGTCAGCAAGGGTGTGGCGTGGGAGCTGGCCAACGGCATCGAGCGCGGTATTCACAAGCGGTCGCGCAAGGCCACCGGCGACGTCAACCGCGGCACCAACCCCGGCGACGTGTGGAAAATCTGCACCGAGTCCGTGCCGGGTCACCCGGCGGTGTATCCGCTCGCACTGCCGGCGCGCTGCATCGTCGCCGGCTGTAAACCCGGCGGGACCGTGCTCGATCCGTTCTCCGGCTCGGGAACGACCGGCCTGGCGGCCCAGCAGCTCGGGCGCAGCTACATCGGCATCGACATCAACGCGCAATACCTCGACCTGTCGCTGCGCACCCGGCTGGCCGGGCGGCTGATGGACTTCGGGGAGACGGGAGCCTGACGTGGGCGGTGGCCTGAGAGTCAACATCAACGGCGGCGAGGACCAGGGTGGCGAGCCCACCGGCGAGTTCGAGGCGTTGCAGCGCGACGACGGCCTGTGGCGCTGGCGCTACGTGTCGCCCAACGGCGCGGAATACCTGGGCGCGGACTGGTACAAATCTAAGTCCAGCGCGCTCAAGGCCGGTCGCGCGTGGCTCACCAAAAAGCAGAAGCGCCGGTGATACGTTGCCCCAATGCCGCGCCGGAAACGGTCCGTGGACAGCGACGAGGGCTGGGAGTTCATCATCCCGGAGCGAGTTCCTTTGCCGCTGGGCCGGCGCACCGTGCGGCCTCCCGTCGAGCCGATCTGCCCGGCCTGCTGCACTCCCGTTGACATTGCTGAGGGCGGCCGTATCGGGCCTCACAAGGACGCAGACGGCCGTTTATGCCCGATGGGTGCCGGAGGGCCAGGATGGACCGAGCAGGACAGCAGGGACGCTGTAGCGGGCCGCTCCGGCGGCATCTGCGAGTTCTGCCAGATGTGCTCGGCCCGCGACATGCACCACCGCAAGAGCCGGGGTGTGGGCGGTCCCTGGACGCCGGCCAACCTGCTGCACCTGTGCCGGGGATGTCATCGCCGGGCCACCGAGCACCCGGCCTGGGCGCGCGGCTTTGGCCTGGTGATCTGGCGCCGCGACGACCCGGCCAAGATTCCCGTAATTCGGGAGAACATGACGCGCTTCCAGCCCAGCGACGACGTAACGACGAGAGGACCCCGGGGGTGAAGTTGCTGCTGCGCACGTTCTTTCTGGCGGCGGTGATCGCCAACGTCATCGCCTACATCACCACGCGTGACGTTGATAAACTGGTGGATGCCGGCCTGGTGTTCACGATCATGCTGTTGGTCGATGCTCTATGGAGGGCCCACGCTTTCAACACCCAATGCCTGCGACTGCTCGAACTCGAGCGATCCAACGTCTGGGCCGACGATTAAGACCATCGGCGGGCGCGTCAAACCGGGCTTTTACATGTCTGAGTTCACCGGCAAGGGCGGATCATGACCCCCTCCTTTCGGGGAGAGTCCGTTCCTGCGCGCCCGCCGAACCCCCACATCGCCGATCGCGTCGAGATTCGCCACGAATGTGACTGCCCCAGCGCCACTGTGCGGCCCCGGGGCGGTCACCCCGAGCACGTCTTCACCGTGGACGGGGTCGACTTCCCCTGGTATATCACCGAGTCCGGCCCGAGCATCGCGCGCGTCTTCGATGACCTCTACGAGATCACCGTCACGTTCTACGCGCACGAGGTGGACGCTAGCGGCGTCGACGTGATCGACGCACGATCCAGATCAGCGCCCACAGCAGAAACTTCCACCACATCTAGTCATCCATGAACAGCAGCCGGGTGGCGCCCACCGGGCCGATCGCGATCATCTCGTTGATGTTGTCGTAGATCCCCAGGCGCAGCTGCTCGTCCCACCAGCGCAGCGCGACCATCCCATCGCTGAACACCACACCCTCGGCCACGGCCAGCTTGCCGTCGAGCACGAACCGGCGCATCGAACCGCGCTGGAATTCCCTCAGTCGGCGTGCCACGTCCCCTCCGTAGACCATGCGGTAGCCACGTTATCGGAGCCGGCCCGAAGTTCGACGCAGACAAGCTGGGTCAGCGGCAGGGCATGGATGGCACGACGCGCCAGCTCGCAGGCGATCGCCTCGGTGCTGGGCGGTCCCTCGATCACATAGTGCTTGAGCTTGTGCTCGCGCAGATAGGACAGGAACTCATCGTCGCGGCCGACCAGGAAGCCATGGTCGAACAGCTCCGCGACCATCACCCGCAGGATGGCCTTGATCGCGTCGAACTCCATCGTGCCGTGCACGAAACTGAACACCGCACGGTAGGTGTGACCGTGCAGGTTGCCGCACTTAGCCGCCGAACCCGACAGCCCTAGCACGCGATGGCCCGCGGAGAAGTCGCAGCCCACCGACACCGTGACGGTCACGGCAAGCCACCGCGGCGAGGTTACTCGTCGTCGCCGGTGTCCTCGACGTCCTTGTGCTCTTTCTTATCCTTGTGCTCGCGCTTGCGGTCGTCGTCCTTGTCGGGCTTGTCCTTGTCCTTGTGCTCGCGCTTGCGGTCCTTGTCGTCATCCTTGTCAGGCTCGCGGTCCTTGTGCTCGCGCTTGCGGTCCTTGTCGTCCTTGTCGTCCTCGCGCTCCTTGTGCTCGCGCTCGGGCTTCTTGTCGTCGTCGACCGTCTCCTCACCGGCACCGTGCTTGCCGGGGAACTTGTCCTTGTCGGCGCGCTCGGAGCTGATCTTGGTGGTGTTGGTGGCCACCTCGGCATCGGCCCGGAAGCTGCCCTCGGCGGTGCTCTGGGACAGCTGAGGGTTGGCGCGGATGGTGCTCGGTGGCGGCGCGCTGGCCGTTGAACCGAGCGGGTTGGGGTTGCTCTGGGGAATGTTGAACGAGCGGTACTGCGTCATCACTGTCCCTTCTGGACGAGGTTGTCGTACGGCAGGAATTCTTGTCCAGCTTCCAGGAGCTGCCTCTCCTGAGTCTTGAGGCGCGTTTGCGCATGGTGATCGCGGTCGTAAGCAAGATGACACCGCTGGCACATGGCCAGCAGGTTATCGCCGCGACAATTCTCGGGGGTGTGATCCAGGTGGGCGACGGTCAGGATGATCCGAGCGCCCGTTTCCGGGCTGGTCCCGTAGTCCTCCCGGCCGCACCAGCCGTGGTGGCACCCGCAGTGCCCGGAGCACTCGCAGCGGCTGTGCGCGCGGTCCAGCCGGATGTGCCGGCTGATGGCCGGCCAGTCCTTGGGGTAGCGATCGCGCTGGCTAGGCCGTATCGGCATTCGCGTCTTCCAGGGTGATAGCCGGAGAGGGGACGATCCGCACGCGGGACTGGCCGAACACCGATGCCACCTCGCTAGCCTGCTCCTTGGCGCGCTGTAGTGAGCCGTCCGAGCTGTAGCGCACCCACTCGTCCTCCACGGACTCGCGCAGCTGCATCGGGCTACTCACCTCGATATGCCACTTGGGGCTGTCCACGTCCTCGATGTCACGCATCCGATAGCTGCTCAGGTAGCGATCGAAGCCTTCCATCTCGACCAGCTCGCCGCGGTCGTCTTCCACTCCGACCAGGCACAGGTCCGTGTCCTCATCGCCCTCATGGGTGAAGATGGCCGCCGCGCGCCGCAGCGCTGCCTTGCCGTCCTCGGCCAGCTCGACCTCGAGGATGCTGCGATTGCGGTACCACACCTTGTACGCCATGTGTCATCCTACCCGTAGTTGATCTGCTGCGCGTTGGTGCGCCGTGGCAGCACGGCGCCGGTATTCCCAGCGCAGGTTGTCCAGGCTGTTGTTCGTGACGTCCCCGTCGATGTTGACCGCGTCCATCCCGAACGGCTGTGGCCCCACGAACGCCAGCAGCATCAGGCGCCGGATGGGCACCTGCTGGCACTCACCGCCGTGCCACAGGTTGGCCGCCGTCGTGCCACAGGGCCGCTTAGTGAGCGTCAGCGGCCGGCCCGAGATCACGCGCCGGCTCTGCTGGCCCGAGCGCATCAGCTTGGCGCCGACCTTGCGCGGGATCGAGTAGACAACGCCGTCGTCGGAAATCTTGTACCCCGGGTAACCGGGGATTTTGCGCCACTGCGTCGTCACCCCAACAGTTTGTCATGGCCGGGCGTGTTCACCGGCACAGCGACACGCACCGCCAATTACCATGAGAAATGCGATGACCGGACCAGCTCCAATCGGCGCTACAACCAACCTGTGCCCTTGGTGCGGTCACGCCAACTACGTGCACAACGACCGGGGTTGCACCTACGTCAGCGAAGCGCGCTCGTCACATGAAGTGCCCTGGGCCTGCGACTGCGACCACCCCCACCCGCTACTGAGAGAAGACGATGGCGCATAGGGACCACCCCACCGTCGATGGCGGGGTCTGCACCGCCGCCGACCTGTGCTCGTCCTGCCGCGCGATGGCCGAACACGAACGCATAGCGGCTCGCCAGACGAACTGGATCGGCTGTGCGGTCTGCCTGAACCTGACCGGCCAGCGCGTGCCGGCCGAGTTCATCGCCGGCGGTCTGTCGGTCTGCGAGAAGCATGTCGAGCTGGCGAGCCACAAGAACATCTGGGACATCATCCGGGACAACCCGCGGATAAAGGGCGCAACTTAGACCATCGCTTGCGTTGGTAGACGGTGATCTGGTCGTGGATCGCCCACCACTGCACCGGCGTGTGCACGTCTACCTCGCGCCACTGATCGTCGAGCAGCTCATGTAGGTCGTCGTCGCCGGTGCAGCCGCCGGAGCCCTCGCCGATGTAGATGATCCGGCTGCCCTTGTACTCGCGCACGGTTCTAAACCCACCGGGCTCAGAGTAGGGCGGCCATGCCAGCAGCAGCGTGCGGTCGGGATGGTTGTCGATGACCACCTCGCCATAGCCCTGGGCGACCGGGGCCCACAACGGGTGCTTCTGATGCCAGGGGTTGTCCTTGGGCGAGGCGTCGTAGCTCACCACGTCGATGCCGCACTGGCCCAGCAGGAACGCCCAGTAGCCGGTCCCGGCCATCGGGTCGACCAGGCCGTTACGGACATGGCTGGCGACGAACCCCACGCTGTCGGGATCGGTGATCGTCCAGGCGTAGCGCGCGACCAGTTTGTTGCGATCCGGGATCGCAGCGAACTCCTCGTCGGTCAACTCCAGGCGGCGCCCATACTCGTCACACCGGCCGAACAGCCGGCCCACAGTGCGGCCCTCCCACGGCACTTCCGGTGGACGCACATAGTCGCGCACGGTGTCCCAGTAGGGATTGGTCATCATTTGTTCACGCGCCTAATCTTGTCCGCCACGATCTCCCACATCAGCTGGCCCATCCGAAATCCCAGCACCCAGCTGGTCACACCCGCCAGCCAGCAAACCCAGAGCCACATATCAACCACCGCGCTCATTGGTCGATCCCAAAGATGCGGTTGAGCACCCGTTGCCAGGGCTTCTGGATGAACGCCCCGTACACGATGTGCCCGATCAGCACGCCCAGAAGCAAGCTGGGAATCCAGATCCACGCCGGGAGTCCGTCACCTATCCAGTCCGAGATCCAGCGCCAGACGCCGCTCATGATCGCGCCTTTGCGATGAGACAGTTCACGGAGGGCTGATCGCGCCAATAGCCTTGGTAGGTGTCGATCAGCCATTGATCCAGCTGTTCCCGGTCGGCATGGTCAGGCAGATCGGACGAGACTGTGTGCGCAACCAGTTCGTCGCGCAGATCCTCGATGCTGTCCAGGACGGTCTGCTTGTCGACGCCACCGCGCCGCACGTCAAGTAGCCAGTCGCACTGGGGCTGTGGGATCGGCAGGGTGATCTTGCCGCTGCTCAGCAGCTCCACTCCCTGAAACCCGAGCCGTAGCGCGTGGTAGGCGAATTTGGTGTCGAAACCGTGGATTTTGATCAACTCAGGCCGGTTGGTGCGTTGAGAGCGCAGGCCCAGCATCCGATCGCGCTGCCCGTCGAGGTAGCCGATGAACCGGCGCCCGCAGTCGCGGCTCAAGAACATAGGCGCGTTCTTCTGCAGCTCCACGCCTGGCAGCCCTACAGACACCACCTCGTGTGCCGGGACGAACAACAGCAGCAGCACGGTGGGATTGCCGGCGGCGGCCAGCCGTGCCCATTTCCGCAGCGAGTAGATGACCAGGTCCAAGTCGCCCGGTCCCGACCGCACCCCCTCGGGCTGGGTGCGGTATTGGTATTGCTCGAAACGCCGGAGCCCGATCACGCACTCGGGCGGCTCGATGCAGACCCCCATCTCGTCGCGGTCGTCGGTCCCGGCCACCGTCACGCCGTGCAGCCCGGAACCGACCTGGGCGCGCAGGATCGTGTTGTCGATGGCGATCTGGCGGTGCCAGTCGCTGGTGTGTGCGCTCATACTGGGATGTCCTTCGGGTCGATACGGACGTAGATGCCCGAGCGTGTCGTTTTCTTGCACAGCACGCACTGCTCGGTGTCGCGGAATTCCTCTCTCATCCGTATCGGCTCTCCACGGTTGAGGCCGGCGTAGCAGGTGTCGCAGACAGGATGCGTCCAGCCGGGCACTAGCCAATCTCCTTAAGGTGTCCGCACGCGAGGAGGGCGACGCGCTCGCCGTCCTCGTCGCGGCCTACTTTGGTGACCTCCTGCTGCCCGTGCTCGGTGCAGTACAGATGCCACGGCGGCAGGTATTGCGCCATGTCAGCCCTCCTTCATCTCGGCGAGCTCGCGCCACAGCTTCGCGGTGTCACGCCAGCAGTTCGACACGCTGCGCCACATGTCCACGGATTTCTGATAGCCGATCATGCTGCACATCAGCAGCGCGATGAGCAGATGATTCCAGTCATGGCCAGCCGCAAAGAACGTCCACACGTTCACCACCGCCGCGCACAGGTAGACCGTGATGCAGAAGTGTGACCATTTCAGATGGTTGTCGTTCACCGGCCCATCCTCCTTGCCTCGGCGGTGTGCTGGCGGCCCTCGGTCTGAGCACGGTCCCAGGCGAACGCGACGTTCGGAATTGCAAGGTGGTTGCGACCCATCCAGTTGCATCCCCGCGCCGTGCACCGGGCGCGACACCCGGCCCCGGTGAAATTGATTGTGGTGTTGTGATATTCAGCCATGTTCATCCTTTCTAGGTTGTGACGTGGTTACCCGGTTCCGGGCAACGTCGCGGCAAAGCATGAAGCGTGCGAATGTCGTGAACGCGCTCGGGCAGCACGACCACCTCATACTCAAAGCGGCGCTCGAGATAGGCGATGACGTCGGTGCGGTAGACCCAGCCGTGCGCGACGAAGCTGTCCTCACAGGGCCCACAGCGCGTGGCATACCAGCCGGCGATCACCGAGTTGGTGGTCCAGCTCAGGCCGTCCTGCGTACCCCGGCTGCTGTACCCGCGGTAGATGAACGCCTTGCCGGGGAATATCTCGACGAACCGTCGCGACTCGCCCTCGGTCATCATGTGGTCGCTGTGGCGCCGGCGTGACGAGAGCAGCTCGCGCCAGGTCGCCATGTCGCGCCAGAGGCTCTGCGCAGCGCAGTAGAGCTCACCGAGTAGTCGCCAATACTGCTTGTCGGTCAGGTGATCCTCAATCTCGGCCAGCGCGTCGAGCCGGTGACCCTCAGCGTGTAGCTCGATGAACCGCTTCCAGTCCTTATCGACGAACGCGCAGGCGGCCTGGATGCGCTTGTTGCGCAGCATCGCGTTGTAGAACTCGTTGAATTCCGGGCGGTGGGACTCCGAGTACACCAAAGGGTGAGTGATGGTCACCGATCCGTCGTCGTGCTCACGGCGGTGAGCTAACAGCTCCGGGTCGAGGTCGACGATCATCGCCGAACCACCTTGATGCCGTTGGTGCGCCAGGCGTTCAGCAACTTCACCGCAGCGCGTTCGGCGCCGCTCTCGGTGGTGTAATGCCGGCACGACCGGGCCACCGTGGCGTTGTTGGGCGCATTGATCCACCACATCCACCACCCGTCCATCGACTGCTGGGTGCTGATCTCATACGGCCTTACGCTCACAGCACCGGCTCCTGAATCCGCACCCACAACTCGACCTGGTAGTTGCAGCTGATCTTGTAGTCACCGGCCAACTGGTGGTGGCGCAGTGTGGCGCAGAACGTCTCCAGGTCGGCCAGCGTGAAGGGCGTCTTGAGCTCTAACTGCCGGAAATGATTGATCGCGGTCATGGCGTTCCTTTCAGTCGCGCCGCGGCCTGCTCGACAGCGTCCAGTCTCCGTAGCCGCTCGTTTTCCTCGCGGATCGCCTGGCCGAACTCAATGTGGTCAAGCTGGTGCCGCAGGGCCTCAACAGCAGGAATGTCCTCCAGGCTTACCGGGGGATACGCACCGTGGATACCGGCCGTCAGATCACCCGACATCAGCGCGTTGTGTTGAGCATCGGCGCGTTCGGCCAACGCCGCCAGATGCTTGTGCTCTAGCCGCCGTGTGATCCGCCGGTCATCAATCAGCATCAAGCAGAACGGGACGAGCGCGATGAAGACCAGCAAGAGTAGTCCGAACACGTCTTTGCTCATGCGGTTTCCAGTCCTTTCCCGGTAGGTATGCCCGGCTGCCAGTCGCGCTGGCGTGCCGCCGTGCGGCCGTACTGCGCCTCCATCTCCTCCTGTGTGCCCACGTTGCTCACCCAGAGCAGGAACGGGAACTGTTCCTCCCAGCCCTCCGGCACGACCCACAGGTGGTACTCGTTGGCCGCGTCGGTGAGCGCGGACTCCGGTGGAAACACCTCGCAGGCCAGCCGTTCAGGGCCAGCGACCTCGTTCTTGATCGCCTGGAAATGGCGCCAGTCGCGTACCGCGGCCCGGTTGTGCCGATGGAAGCTGATGTGCAGCGCACCCTCGCCGATCTCACGGACAAACACCGAGTACAGATCGTTGACGTAGGTGCGGTCGGGAACGGATAGGCCGTTGCTGACGAACGGCTCCGGGTCGGCCGGCGCGCACAGCCGTAAGGGCTGCCAACGCCGCACGGGTTTGCGCTTGGCCTTCATCGCGGCTCACCCGTGGGTTCCGCTTCCGGCTGCTCCTTGTCGGCACGCCGGAGTCGGCGATTGCAGCTCGCGACGTTGGTACAGCTACCCTCGACCATTCCACTTGTCGAGCGGCGTCCGCATCGGTTGCACTCGACCAACTCCCTCATGAGTGCGTCCCGTTCAGTTCGGCAGTCCCGACGCGATAGCGATCGCGATCCACCTTGTGTGCCATGTCGCGGTCGATCAGCTTCCGCAGCCGGTAGAGCGCCCCGGCGTGGGAGAGCCCGAACGCCTTGGCCATCTCATCGGCAGCCACGCCCTCGGCGCGATCGGCAGCGGCCAACCACGCCCAGCTCTCGTCCATCTCCTTGGTCAGCGGCCGGTCGGCCTTGGGTGCTACCAGTTGCTTACGGATCTGCTCGGCTGATCGCGCCCGCTTCTGCTTGCGCTTGGGCGCCTCGGCGCGCTGGAGCTTGACCGGCTTGGGTGCGGCGATCGGAGCCGGCGCGTAGAGCTCACGCACGAACTCGGCGGCGGTCGGGCTATCGGGAGTTTCGACGGTGATAGTGCCGTCCGGGCTGATGGTCAGTTTCATGCCGTCTTCCTCTTTCGGGGTTGGACCTTCTTAGGCTTGGGCGTCTTAGTCACACCACCGCGCAGTGCGATGTTGCGTGCCCTGATACGGGCCCGGTCGTCGGCCGTCATGATGTAGCCGCGGTGACCTTCAACCTTGTAGCCGGGCGGGTAGTCGTATGTGGGACTGGTTACCGGCCGAAACGCCTTGTCGAGTTTCTGTGTTTTGTGCGTGCCGCAGTTATCGCACCGGACGGTGCGCCATATCTCCCAGTGCTCCGTGCGCCTGTTGAACACCTCGCGGGCGACCTCGCTGTCGGGACTCCACGCGTGCCGCATGTCCTTGCACCACAGGTACTCGGGGGGGATCTCGTCGGCGAACATCGAACTCCTTTCGTGGGGCTATTTTTGCCGTGATTGTACGACAGGATTGCCAACGCGTTAGTAGACACGCTCATCGGTAGTCGATCCCCCACCCCTCGGGGATGGGCCAGACTTCGAGGCAGGTGCTGCACTGCAAGTGCTCGTCGCCAGCACCCTCCTCGCTGAAATCTTCGGAGCCGCTGTAGAAAGCAATGAGTGTTCGCGACTTCTCATCGAACTGGGTGTGCCACGTCCTGATGTAGCCGGTCTCGGTGAGTCGCCAGTTGTGGTCGCAGTCGCTCATAGCCCTGGCACCTGGATGATCTGACTCCACCCGGGTGCCTCGATGACCTCGGGGCCGATCTGGCGGGTGGTCAGCGTGCGCAGATCGCGCGTCGGCAGGTACTGCGTGCCGGGCGCACCCAGATCCGGGAATCGTGTCTGGCCGTTCTCCGCAGACCAGCGCGCCCAGGTCTGCAGCGTGGCGATCGCAGCCGGGAAGTTGTCGTCGATGGCCACCAGCTCGGCGTTGCCCTGGTCGATGAGATGCAGCTGGTAGCTCACCCGGTCGCCCTTACGCAGCGCGAGCAGCACCAGCGCCGGTGCGCTCATGTCGCCGCCGACGTTGTGCCAGATCACCTCCTCCTTCGCCGCCGGCGGCTTAAGCAGTGCGTAGGCGATCCCGGCGCCGATCAGTCCGGGGATCACTGCTCCACCCAAGCCGGCCGGGGCCCAGTGATCGCGGGGCCGCGCTCATCGCCGAGTGGACCGAAATACTTCTCGGCGACCGGGATGCCCGCGTTCTGGATGAGCCAGTTCAGCGCCAGCTTCTCATCGACGAAATGCCACGTCGGGACGGTGCCTTCCCATTGCGACCAGCAATGCAATACCCAGCGCCCCTGGCCTGTTCGGTAGAGCCGCTGGTGGTCCCATTGCGAGCCGGTGGCCGCGGAGATGTTGTTATGGCCGTCCCAGTGAGTGTCCTCGTCGAACGCCGTGGCGGCGTCCCGGTCGAACCACCCCACCTGGAGCTCGCCGTCTTCCTCGTACTGCACGTCGATCCTGTCCATGTCAGTTCTCCCTTCTGTCAGTTCTGCTCGAATTGCTCAACACCTGTGCGTACCTTGCGAAACGCGTTCATGGCCGGCCGTAACACTTCGTCGAACTTGCCGGCCGCGATGCGCTCCTGGCACCACTGCTGGAAGTCCTCGGGGATGGCAGCGCCCACCTTCATCCCGGCATGGATGGCGTCGGCGAAGCGACCACCCGTGGCCTCGGCGCCGAGCCGGTCCCACGCTCCCAATAGCACCCGGTTGTCGCGGCGGTGCAGCGCAGCCGAGTACATGCAGCTTCCATCGCGGGTGACGTGCAGAACCATGACCACCTCCTTTCGGTCGGGATGCTCTGAGGGCCGGAACTCAGGGTTGGTGCCCTTGGGCGCTTGGACCATCCAGGTCACCGAGGCGAAGACCGCCTCGTCGGGTTGGGTGACCGTGACGGCAGCCCCCATCAGGTCGGCAATGTCGTTCTTGGTTTCGTCGGCCATCGCCGCCAGGCCGAAGTAGAACTCCTGGCCACCGCGCCGGGTGATCAAAAACGGCATGAAGTCGGCTTCGCCCCGCAGGTCTTGCACCAGGGACTCGATGTGCTGTTGGGCATTGGTCAATGTGCTCATGCTGCTCCTTTGTCTGAATTGTCGTGGGTTGGTAAGCTGATCGCGGTTCTCACGAGGAACCTTCTCCTTTGTCGTGGGGATAAAGGTGGACGGCCCCGGCTTTCGCCGGGGCCGTCATTCTTTAGGCGGGCATCCGAATCGGCATCATCATGTGGAAATCGTCGTCGTAGCCGGCGCCGGTGAGCACCACCGGCTTGTGCGGGTGGTTGGCGTCGAGTTGCAGTGCCCCCGACGCGATACCCTTGGCACACTCCTCGAGGCTGGTGCGCGCCAGCCGAACCGTGAACGGCAGCTCACCCGCGAACGCGAGATAGGTCACTTCGATCGACTGCTCGATCTCGGTGTCGCCGGCGCGGTCGGTACTGACCACCCGCATCACACCCTGTCCTTCGTCGTCGGGTTCCTCAAGAGTCAGGGTGACGTCTTCACCCTTGCCCATCGCCGCCAGCAGATCGCGCCGCCGGAACATCACCGACACCGCAGCCGACTCCGGGATCAGGTTCTGCCACTTCGGGAAATCAGCGTCGAGCACCCGCGTGATGCTGATCCGTTCATCAGCACTGCGCAGCCGCAGCGCACCGATGCCGATGCGCGCCCCGTCACCGGCAAGCCGGCCGCCTTCGATGAAGATGGCCTCGTCGCCGGCAGCGAACGGCCGCAGGGCCGCACCGCTGACCGACGCCGTGATGCCGCCCTCCCTGTCATAACGGATGCGCGACAGTCGGATGCGGTTCGTGGACACCATCATGCCCTCGTCGAACCGCAGCGCGGTCAGCGCCGGCAAGGTGTCGTCGGTGCCGATCGACACCAGCGCACGGGCCAGCTGCCGCGCGCTGATCAACGTTTCATCGGCGTCATCAGGAATGAACTTCGGCCAGGTCGGAAACTCGGCCCCGCCCACATTCATTGCCTTGAGCTTGACCGTCCGCTCTGCCGACGAGATCGTCAGATGGGTGTCGGTGATCGTGAGATCGGCCACCCCTGTCACCGTTTTGGCGATGGGCTTGAGCTGGGCCACCAGATTGCCGGGATCAATCAGGATGGTCGCGTTGGCGCCCCCATCGGCATCGAGCACCGCCTCGACGAACACCTCGTAATCGGTGCGCCGCAGCCGCAGTCCACCGACGAGCGCTGTGACTTCCACAGCACCTAGCACGGGGACGCTGCGTGACGGCGGCACAGCCCTGGCGATCCAGGTCGCCTGCCGTGCCAAGTCAGCGGCGTTCACTGTGAGATTCATGGAGTTACCCTCTTTCTGTTTGTGTGGAAAAACCGATACCCGGATTCGGGTAACGGCGTGTCACTCGTAAACCACTCGGGCACGCTGCACCGTGACGGCGTTGTCCTTCACGGAGATGCGGCCCTGGTCACTACGGTCTTCACCGACCCACTCCACCTCGCCGTTGAGCTCATAGCCCCACGGCACGATGAACTTGGCGATCAGATACTCCAGCCATGAGACGTAGTTGTAGAACTTCTCGACGCCGTCCCACTCGATGCACCGGCCGGCGTCATCGGGCACCCAACCACACCACAGGCCCGGCTGAGAGCCGGGTGGCCGGTTGCTGTTGAGCACGTCGTCGCCCTCGTCCTGGCCCATCATCCCGGTCTCGCCGACGAAATACTCGCCCTGCTCCCCGATCGGCAGCCCTACCGCCTCCCGCACCGGATCAGGCCGCGTTGCCGTCACCGCCGCGTTACGCACCACGCGCCGTGTCTTGTTGAAGAACAGCAGATAAGCCCGCTGCTCGTCGGTCAGTGGCTTGTCCAGCTCGAACTCGCCGTAGAAATCGGTCGTGTAACCCATCAGTTCTCCTTCACTAGTGGTTGATCGCCGTTGAGGTCGACGATCCGTCCGTAGGTGTGCTGCTCTAGCACTTCGGAGGGCCATTGGCCGTCCTGCACCATATCGACCAGGTCAAAAAGTCCCTGGCGATCGAAATCCGATGCCACCGGCACGCGGTAGGTAATCCGCTCGTGTGTGGTCACCGTGATGGTTAACAGCCGGCCAGCATCATCGACGGGACTCACAGGTCGATCTGCCGTCCAGTCGATGCCCGGTGCGCGACCGGGACGCTTCCGCCCAGGTCCAAGAACGCGGTACGGGCGCTGGCCAGCATCGCCAGCGTGGCCGCATCGAGCTCCATCTTCGCCTCGAACTCGACCTTGACCAGCCGCGCCAGAATGTCCGTCAAGTGCTTGCACTTGCGGTGCCGTTTCCAGCCCCAGCAGTCGCAGCCCCAGCTCCCATCGCTGCGGCGTTGAGCCACCCGGTAGACCGACGACGAGCTGGTGGACTTCACCATGAAGCGGTTGATCCATTGCGCGTTGTTGTCATCCAGCGAGCTGCCGATCTGCGCGGCGATCTTCTCGACCTGGCTACGTGGTGTGTGTGTCATCACGCCTCCGCCTCGTAGCCATCGAAGGCGGTGACGTCACCAACCGCGTTCCTGTAGCTCGTGGCAGGGTCCTGGCACCACGCCTGCGCTTGTTCGAGCGTGAGCCCGGTCTTGACCACTTCGCGCGGCCGATCGCTGCGGTAGAACCGGACAATCCTGTAGGTATCGCTCATCGCTTGTTCACCCACTCGTTCTCGTCGTAGCTGCGGAACATGCCAGCGAAGTACGCGGCCTGCGCGACCTCGAAGCAGTCCACGTCGGTGCGCTGACCCTTGATCCACTCCTGGCCACCGCGCCGGAACACCCGCGTGACGGTGTAGTAGTCCATCGGGGTCAGCTCGACGCGCACCGCATAACCGTTGGACACGGGCAGCTCGATGCCATCGGCGATGGCCTTCACCCGGCCGCCCGAGATCGAGGCGATGTTCATTCGCCCGATCTGGCGCGCGATCTCCTGTCGCTGTTCTGGGTCGATCATTTTGTTCCTTTCATCGTGGGTTGGTTGTCGTGTCGTAGTTTGTCGATGACCACCGACAGCTGCGCCTCGGCGGCTGCGGCCCAGGCTTTGCGCTCCCGGTTCTGGGCGGCCCCTCCGACTGGCCGCGGACCAGCAGCCCGTACCCAGTCCTGCACGGCCAGCTGGACCTCGAACATTGTGTTCTCTCCTAGGTGGTTGGGCTCTAGTCTTGTGTGATGGTTTGCTCGGGTATGGTGACGGTTACTCCGCCGTCGTGTGGGAAGTCAACGCTGTACTCGATACCTAGGTAGTCGAGTAGTTCTGTCAGACATGCCTGGTTTAGGTCCACGGTTACACTCCTAACGCTTTCAGTAGTTCGGTGGCGTCTGCCAGTTCCCCCGAAGCCAGCTCCTGGTCGATCAGCGCGATCTTGAGCTCCGCGAGCTGGCGCTCCGCGTCGGTGGTGTGCTCCAGTTCGAGCCACGCCTGCCACTGCCGGCGATAGTTCAGCAGTGCCTCACGAGCGATGTCGATTGTTGTTGTCACGTTCTTCCTTCCGATCTTCATGACGGGTCCTCTCGTACCGGACGCTTGCCGACCGCTTTGCGCGCGGCCATGTGCCGGTCGTAACGGGCCATGCGCTCAGGCAAGCTGTCCCACTGGCGGCGCGCATCGCGCACCGCCGGGTCGGTTCGTTCCAGCTTGTCCAACTCGGCCTTGAGCTTGCTGTAACCAATCGGTTTCAGCCGGCCGATCGCCTTCCCGTTGCGGCGTTTGCTGCTCATGACGCACCCTCAATGAGGACGTCAGCCGGGTCCACCTTGAGCAGACCGCGGCGCGCCGACCGCAGGTATTGACCGTTCGCGCCGCCCAGCCTGGCGAGGCTGACCGTTGCACCGCCGCGATCAGTGATCACCACCCACAACCCGGCGTACTTGCCGCTAGTGATCCGCACCAGCTCGCCGGGGTGGTAGTACGTCTCAGCGGTCACCGCACTGACGTGCGTGCCGGGCTCGATCAAGATCCGGTACGGCGCCCGTAGGCCGCGGCCGCCGCCGTCAGGCATGAGCACCGCGTTGACCGGGTTGAGCGCCTTGATCGTCCAGGTGCCCGGGAACTTCGGGTCGTCGACGCTGACCTTGTCGCCGACGCGCAATTTCGCTCTGTCCATTCTGGTTCTCCATTCCTTGAGTTGGTTACTTGAATCCTGGGAATCCTGGGATATCTTTCGGGTCGAGGCCGAGCTCCCTCAGTCGCTCAACTTCTTCCCAGATGCCGAGCGCCTGCAGTCGTTCGACCACTTCGTAGGGAAGTTGCCGGGCCTGTGCTGCGCGGTGTGCTTCGCTGCCGGCCTCCGCCCACGCCGGCAGGGGCTCGTCCGGCGGATCACCGGGGAGCAGCGATCCGATGAGCGAGTGCGCCTGGATGGGACGTCGTTGCGCATCCTCGAACTCCGCGCGGCTGAACTTGATCTCGTCCAACAGCGTCACGCCGTCGTCGTCGATCAGTAGTAACTTCATGCGACGAACCCTCCTTGTAGGAATTTCTGCAGTTTGGCGCCACAGTCAGGACAGAGCACCTTCTTCTCGCCGGTCGCACGGTTGAGCTTCCACACCTGGACGTCAAGCCTGGTCAGCTCACCGCTGTAGTCGATCGGTTTGTAGCACCCGGCACAGCGCTCGCCACCCACCCGGATTCGGGTCTCCAGTGCCTCGATGAGCTCGCGCATCACCAGATCGGGCAGCTCGGCGGTATGAGCCATCGGATGGTCGGCATAGGCGATCTGGGTATCGCCCGCATCGCGGTAGACGCCGATAGCGAATCCCACCGTCGATACCAGCGCAGGCTGTTCCCGGTCCAGCCGGTCGCGCGTCGGCTGGTCGGTGATAGTTGCCTCGTGGCCGTTCGGGCTTTTCGCCGAGTCGGTGATCATCACCGTGGTGTCCGTGCCGAAGTACCCGACCAGGGCCGTACAGCCGCCGCCGGTATCCCACAGCTGGAACGTCACGCCCAGCGTTTCCTCCAGCACGTCGACCATCGGCGCGTACAGCGATGGCTCACTCATCACGCCTCCGCACAAACGCGGTGACGCCACTCGCTCGCAGGCAGGACGTCCCAGCAGTCGCCGGAGCCCTCCTCGATCCGCAGTCCGAGGCGTGCCGCCACGGTCTTGGGCTGCGCCGCTTCGATCTCGGCGACCTCCGCACACGCGCCGTCGAGCGTGCGGAAGTTGACCCGCGCCACGAACTGCGCGGTATCACCTTGCTTGAGCCCGAGGTTGACTGTCACTCGATACATCTGATTCTCCTTTCGTGGGGTGATGGTTAGGACGCCGCTGCCTTGCGGGGAGCGGCCTTGCGGGGAGCTGCCTTCTTGGCGGGTGCCTTCTTGGCCGGAGCTTTTCCCTTGGCGGGATGCGCCGCGATGGACGCCTCCAATGCGGTGTCTTCGTCCAGGCTGACCGCCGGCTTGCTTCCCTTCTTGGCCGCCACGCTGGCTTCCAGCTTGGCGATCAGGTCGCTCACGTCGTCCGGTGGTGCGTCGGGAGCGTCCGCAGTGACCTCAATGGACTGTCCAGCCGCCCTGGCCTCGATCGCCTTGGACAACTGCTGCTGGTACACGTCGACGTATTCAGCAGGGTTCCAGTCCTCGATCATGGCTTGCACGACCGACCGGCCCACCGGCAACAGCCGCTGATCCACTGGCACATCCTTGGCCTCGGTGAGCACGGAGAACGCCGGGGAGCGCACCTCGTCGGGCCACAGCATGTTCTGGACCACCAGGATGCCGCCGAACTCAGTGGGTTCGGGCCGCAAGATCGCGATCCGGTTGGTGGTTCGCATGGTGTACTGCACGACCGCGACCAGGTCTTCTTCGGTCATGATCTGCAGGATCATCTTGTAGGTGGCGATCGCCGCGTTGCCGCCGCGCTTCGGGTTCTTGTCAGGCAACAGGTAGTACGCCTTCTCGCCGGAGAACATCAGCGACTTGATCTCCTTGAGCCGCACGAAGCGCAGGATCTCCATGCCACCGCCGGCGTTCGTGACGATGGCGTCCTTGTCGGCCGGCGTGAGAAACACGATGCCGTCGTCGTGCTCATAGCCGCTGACCAGATCGCCCTGCTGGACGGTCACTTCGCAGGTGGCACACATGCGGGGCATCGTGATCCGCGTGTAGCTGCCATCGGCGTGGGGGCCGTGATAGTTGCCAGCAGGCCGATCGTGGTTGTCGATCGCGGTCATCAGCTGGATGGGGAAGTTGACCAGCCCCATTCCCAGGCTGCCGTTATAGATGGATCGAGGACTCATTTTCGTTTCTCCATTTCGTGGGGATTTGGATTTACCCGTTTCCGGGTGGGTGTTACTGGTGTTGCTTACGCCGTTTTCTTCGGCGCTCTTGCTGGTAGAGCCTTGCCCAGCGGCTGCACGCATCACAGCCGCACTTATAGAACCCGTAGCCACTGGCGGTGCCGTGTTTGTCGTCGGGGCATCCCCGCACGGCCGCACGACGCTTTGCCCGCTGGCTGATGACACTCGTGCGCTGGCGCCGGCACTCCGGTGAACACGTCACCGATGGCCGGCCCGTGGGTGCGGGGCTGTATTGACGACCGCAGACCACGCACACACGGGTTGGCGCGTCCATTTTCGAACTCCTTTCTGTCGATTCCGATTTCTCAACCTTCAACTACTATTATACCGCACTTGACGCCTTATGTCAAGTGTTTTCAATGTGCCAGATACTCGTTGTAAACCTTGTCGGCCTTGAGTTTGCCGGTCATAACCTCCTCAACGGGTGCCAGCGTGTAGCCGTTGGCGGCGAGGAACTCCAGGTAGCACTTGGCGCCCACAGCACGCGACCACTCGTTGACCGACTTGCGCCACTCGTCCTTGGGCGTGCGATTCTCCAACGCGCCCAGCACCAGCCCAAGCGTGATCACCAGTGCGCGGGGATCGCCGGTGTCGGGCAACGCGTCCAGCACCGCACCCAGACTGGCCGCCTGCGACTCGTCCTTGTCCTTGCGTACCCCGTACTCAAACCGGCTGCGCCTGACGCTGTCGACGCCGAGCAGCTCCGCGGTCACGTCGCCGGCATGGTAGTCGGACAGCAGATGGCCGTCGTCGGTCAGGCATTTGGCGATGAAGATCGCCGCGCCCTGAGGCGGTGTCTTGCGCTCCAGCATGGCCTTGACGAACTCGCGGCGGACCTGCTGGGCCGCATCGCCCAGTCGGTTGAGCGCGATCACCTTGCGCCGTTCGCGCTTCTCAGCCTTGGCCGCTTCGGCTGCCGCCATTGGCGTCTGCTGACCGGCCTCACCGGCCCTCGTCGGTCGGTCGGGACGCTTACGCAGCCGCAGTCCCGCACCCTCGACGTCGATGCAGTAGTAGTCGGCGACGAAAGCCTCCCGTTCCTCGACGCTGTCGGCATGACGCAGACCTTCCTCGGGCTCGGCATCGGGCCGACCTTCGGTTGTCCAGTCGACCCATTCCTCGTCGAGGAACTCGCCGGTCTTCTTGTCGACCAGCACGGTTTCCTCGATCAGATGCACCGCCCACAGCTTCGGATTGGCGGTAGTGGCGTCCTTGGTCACGTCCCCGCCGTCGCTGGTTTCCAGCCGGTCTAGCGCGATGTACTTCTCGTCAAAGCTGCTGGGCCAGTGGTCGACAGTGGTGAACCCGACCTCGCGGTAGCTTTCTGCGGCCTTGTCCAGCTTCTCGTCGCGCTTGCGCCGCTCGCGCAGCTGCGCGGCGACGTGCTCGAAGCTGGAATGACCCACGCTGTTGCGCAGCCGGACCAGGGCCTGCTCGTCGCCATCGAACTCCGCGAGCACTGCGGCCTCGGCGAACGTGAGCTGGCTGTTCTCTTTGAGCTCGTCGAGCGCGAGCTGTGAGGCGCCGATCGCCTTGGCCGCTTTGATCGTCGCTGGCGGGACCGACAGCTTCTTGGCGATCTTGGCCTGCGACATTCCGACGCCCAGCAACTCCTGGATGCCCAGCACCCGCTCCACGTTGGTGAGCTCCTGGCGTTGATCGTTTTCGACGATCTGAGTGGTCACCCGCTCGACCGTGTTCTCGATCAGCTCCAGCGGCGCCTCGGTGATGTAGACCGGGATGCTGGCTAATCCGGCCTTGCGCGCCGCAAGAGTGCGGCGCTGGCCTAGTCGGACCCTGACCGTCCCGTCCGCATCACGCGTGGCGCCCACCGGCTCCAGCACGCCGTGCTCGGCGATGCTGGCCAGGAAGTCCTTGGTCAGATTCGCCTCGGTGCGGACGTTGGTGTCCAGCACCAGCGTGTTCGGGTCGAGAAATTCGAGGTGGCCGTTGTCCTGGTTACTCATGGTTGTTGCTTCCTTTCGGTGTTGGTTTCCTGGTTGCCCGGATTTGGGTCGGGCTGGTCGAGCTTGTTGACGGCCTGGTGGAACCGCTTGTCCTCGAGCGGCCCGTGGTGCCACGCCCGCCGCCGCTTCCAGTGCTTGCCCTTCTGCGGTTTGCCATCGCCGCCCACCTGAAATCTCCTTTCATCGCGCCGGCCGCGACGCCGCGACGCCGGCAAATTTTTCATGCGTTGTCATCGCGCGATTCCCACGAGGGTGCCGCGCGGGGGCACCGGAGCGGGCACGTTCGCCTGCTCTGTTTGCGCCCCCGGCGCATCCGGGCACAGATAGCGCCCGGCGTCGGTGACCAGGCACTCCACATAGATGTGCGGCCACTGCGCCATGATCGTTGTCTCGTAGATCAACTGGTTGGCGGGCATGTGCTGCAGCTCGTCGCACAGCATCCGGCCCTTGTCCAGCGTGGCCCACGCCGGACTCGGGTCGATTCCCTGGCTGCGCAGCGCGCTGATATAGGCGCTGTCCTGCGCTGTGTCAGCCTTGGCCATGCCGGCGGCGATGACCAGGCCGGCCGCGGTCAGCATCGCGCCGGCGGCGATGCCGCCACCAATGACGAGCCGCTTTGTTGAGGTATCCATGTCAGTTTCCTTTCAATCCGAATCCGTCGAGCCAACCGATGCCCAGCTCGTCGAGTGTGAGTTCCTGTAGGTCGATCTGATACCGCTTACCCTCCTTGTCGCGGACCACGAAGCACACCGCTGTGCTCTGTGGATCACGCATGATCGCCAGCGCTGCCTTCGCAGCGTCGGTCGGCGTCTTGCCGGGGACGCTGATCGCCCAGTAGACGTCGAACTCCTGTTCTTCCGGGGATTCCAATTGACACTCCTTCTTCTCGTGGGGTTAACTTCGGCGCGGCGTTGCCAGGACGGCAACAACAGGCGGTTGATACTGAGGCGGCGGACCCGCCGTCTGCTGAGGAACAGCTTTGACCACAGCTGAGAGAGGCACAGGGTAAAGCCGACCGCAGAGGGAAACCACCGCGGACGGGGCGACGGGTCCGCCTCGTCATCAATATTCCAGAACCATCTGACATCTCCTTTCGTCACTCATTGATCCAGTCCAGAACGATCTTCAACGGGGCTTCGGAGTCGTCCTCGTCGTAGCCGTGGTCCTCGGGATAGGTTTCGTAGCAGCTCGCTGCCACCTGTTCCAAGGTCATTTCGGGATCGGTGAACAGGCGTTGACCAACCGCGTTGACCAGCAGGTTGAGCGCATCGCGCGTCCCGGCGTCCGGTAATTCGGCCGCCTCACAGATTGCGTCGGCCGCCCAGTTCAGGGCATCGCTGATCTCCTTCTGGGTATGGAGTCCAGCGAAGCGGCCACCGCTGCGACCCTGCTCGTTGTACCCGCTCATGTCACTTCCCTGCCCTCGTTCCAGGCCGCGACCAGTGCTTGCGCCCAGCCACGGTCCATGCACTGTGCGACCACATCGCCGTCGACGGTGTAGACCGTGGCGAGTTCGGATTTGAGGTCCGTCGCATACCTCAAGACACTGCGAACCTCGGCCGGCTGCCAGCCACTCACCAGATACCCCTAACTTCGTCGCGGTAGGTCGACATGGCGCGAAACTCCGCGTCATGCCAGTCCAGTCCAGCGGCATCACACAGGTGCCGCAGGTCGCACAGGAGATCACACATCGCCGTTTCGATGTCTTCTCCTGCTTCGGTCATGTTCGTGCGCTCAGCGAACGCTGACAGTGCGGTAGCTGCCCAGCTCGCGCGGGCGCTGTTGTCGGCTACCTCGTCGCCATCAGGTGACAGCTTGCGTGTCGCCAACTTGCCCGAGAAGCCATAGAAGCGCAGATCGGCAAGGCTTCCCAGGTTCGGCAGTACCGCCTTGTATTCCGGTTCGGTCACAATTCCTCCTCGTCAAAATCGTCGAAGAACCTGCCGTCGTTGCCGAGTGCCAAGAGCTCAGCGACGACACGTTCGGGTGGTACCGCGGTGGTTTCCGACCCCGTTTCGAAGCCGCACGCATCACCGTCGTAGGACTCCGCGAGCGCGTGCTGGATGTTGTGTAACGGCGCATCGCTGCGGTGCAGCACTGTGAACGTGAACGTGGTCTTGCTGATGTCTGGGGTCATGATTCCCTTTCTCGCTTGGTGTTGATGAGTTCATGCAACTGGCGTTCGGTGGTCCTGAGTTTGTCGTTGAGCAGCCCGATGCCCCTGAGGTCTGGCCGCTGCACGAACGCGCGTTCCAGTGCTTGGCGCGCACCGCGCAGACATTCCGACGCCATGCCCAGCTCACTGTCCGTGTCACTCATGGCACCCACTCCACGGTCGCGTCTGCGCTGTGTTCGTCCTGCGGCACCAGGTCGGGCTGGCGCAGATCACCCCAATGGATGAACCGCAGTGGGCATGTTTCGGCCCACACGTCGGGCAGCTCGGACGGATGCCGGAAATCCGACTCTGACCAGCCCAGCTCATCGACAAAGCGCCGCCGCGCCTCCTCGTTGTCGATGATGTAGACCTTGTGGCATCCGTCGTAGACGAACACCATCCCCTCGGCCGGCACCGGCTTGCCGTTGATCCTCAACATTTCAAAATCCCCATTTCTCGTAGACGGGTTTCATCTGGTCATAGATATCCGCGATGGTGTCCTTGAGGAACTCAGGCGCCGCCTCCACGTCCTCGCGTCTGCTCTCCTCGAACTCATCCATGTCGTAGCCGGCACCGGGATCGAAGCTCCAGTAATGAAAATCGGTGTCGGCCGCGAGCGGCTTGCCATCGACGTAGACCTCGACGTCGCAACTGCTGTCGGGGTCGCGCTGGTGGATGATGTCAATTCGCACGCTGGTTCCTCCCTCGCTGGTAGTAGTTGTGGATACTGATGCCGAACGCCGCCCGGAAATGGGTGGCGCACAGTCCGCGCAGCTGCGCCTGTAGGTTGCACTCACGGCAGCGAGCGTGAGTCCTGTGACGGTCACGCTGGCGGCGTGCGGCCGCCTGCCTGCAGGCCCGGCACGGCTGCTCGCCACGCCGCTGATGGGCCCGGTAGTTGGCCTCGGTCCCACACGCCGCCCAATCGAGCGGCGTGGCAGGGAATCGCCCGTGCTTGGCGCCATACAAAATGGGCGGACTCATGACGCACCCAGCTCACGACGCACATGCGCGTGCAGCGCGTCGACGTAGGTCAGAATGTCCTCGGCATCGCCTTCGAGGATCATTCCGTCGCCATTGTCGGTGAACAGTCCCAGCACAAACGGCGACTCGAACGGGACTTCGAGCCCCAGGGCCCATTGCTCGTCGGCTTTGCCGGCCGGCAGTAATCCATAGCCCGCTCCGTTGACGCCACCGTATTCGATGTGGGTACTCATGACGCCACCGGGCTGCGCAGCTCGTCCTGCACCCAGGCGACGGCTGCGGCCATCTCGGTCAGCACCGGGCTCTCCGCGGTGACAATGGCGACACCCTTTCCCATAATCGGGTCCTTGGTCGGGTCGACCATGTACATGATCGCGTGGGCGTAGTTCTCCCAGACCTCGAAGCCGACGCCCCATTGCGTGCCCGCGTACTTGCTGGTGGCGGGAATCTCGAATGTGAGCCTGCTTGCACCGCCCCGTTCCCAGGCGTCGGGCAGGAAACCGCCCTTGGTCAGCCAGTCATCTAGTGCGCCGACTAGGTCGGCTAACGTCTGGCCATCTGCAAGATCGAACGTTTCCGTGTCAGCACGAGCGAACAGCTCACGGATGCTGTCCAGTGTTGCGTTCGGGTCCATCAGTTCTCCTTCGGTGTGTGTGTGGGGATGAAATTGGTCTGGGGGGTACCCGAATTTCGGGACACCCACCGTGGTTAACCTCGTGGGTGCCAGCTGGCGCCCCCGTCGTGGGAGTGAACTCCCTTCTGGACGGCCTTCTGGCTGATCTTGCGACCGGCCCGCTGCTCGGCCTCGATGACCCGCTGCATGGTTCCTTCCGAACCGCGGTTCATGAGCATCTGGTAGATGCACACGTCCGTCATGCCGGCGCGCAGCTGCTCGTCGAGCCCCGTGAATGTCACGGCACCCTGTGGGCCCACCTTGATGCCCACCTTGCGTTTGGCGACCAGTTTGTCGATGTCGGTGACCGCCTTTTTGACCTCGGCCCGTCGCTGCGCCTGCGTCTGGTTGCGCCTGGGCCGCGAATAGCACGGCATGGTTATTTCCCTTCCTCGTCGTCGTCCTGGCTGAACCAGCCGGGATCTTTGGGCAAGTCGCCGCCCATTTTGCGGATCTCGTCCTCGGCTAACTGGACGAATTCGTACAGCACGTCGTGTTCCGCGTCGTTGGAGCCACCCTCGCTCATGGCGTCATAGGCGCGAGCCAAGAGATCCTGTACATAGCGCAGATGCGTGCCCTTCTCGGCCAGCTCGTGTGCCATCAGATCACCAGCTCCAGTGAGCGGCCGGCGCCCGACACCGGCTCGGCGATCTCGTCGGCGGAGTCGAGGTCCAGGAACGCCGTGCGCGACTCGGCGATGAGCCGGATGGTGGATCGCTCCATCTCCCCGACGATCGCGTCGCCGCGCTTCTTGATCCGCGTGGCCGCCCCGCGCGCCGCTTTGATGACTTCCTCCAGCTCGGCCTTGGCCTCGCCGTCGAGCATCTGGCCGACGTTCTGCGCCTCGTTGGCGATCTGGCGCACCCGCTTGACGTCGAGCTTCTCCAGGCCGATCTCCATCTGGCGCATGAACTCGCCGACCTTGTTGAAGATCGTCTTGGCCGCCTCGACGTCGTCCTGCTGGACCTCGCCACAGATCAGATTGAGCTGGATGTGGTTGTAGATCGCCATCGAGTTGAAGTCGTTGACCAACTGCCGCGCGTCGGCAATGCCCTTCTCCAATTCGTCTCTGCGGTCGAGTGGGCAGATATACCACCCCTTCGATTTCGAGCACGGTCGCAGGATCAGCGTGCGCGCCCTGTTGCGGATCTTCTCGGCCGATCGCTGCTCGTCGGGGTCGGCGACGCGCTTGCGCACGTTCATCTCGGACTCGACCGAACCGTCGTCCTGCTCGGTCGGGTACTCGATCACCTCCCTGGTATAGCTCGTGTTGCCGCGGTTCGATGTGCCCAGCGACACGAGGATTCCGGGCTTGACCCGGGCGACGAAAGTGGTGCTCATTTCTTTCTCCTGTTCATTTCCGTGGGGTTTGTGCGATACCCGGATTCGGGTGTCGTCACAGGTCGAGCTGACGGCTCTGTGAGGCGACCGACCGTGTCATGGTCAAGACCTGCTCAGTTCTGGTGGCCGGCTTGGCACGCCCGGCCCATTCCTCGCGCAGATCCCTGATCTCCTTGTCCTTGGTCTTGGCCAGCGGCACCACGTCGCGCGCCGCCATCAACAGATCCTTTGTGGTGATCTCGCGCTGGCCGTCCGCGAACGCGGTGTACATGCCGTCACGCACCAGTGCGGCGATCTCTGCGCCGGTGAACGTGTTGGTGGCCGAGGCGATCTCGTCCAGGTCCATGTCGGCCATCGCGTCGGCATCGCGCTTGCGCTCCCGCAACGCCGCCCGTGCCACGGCCACCCGCTCGGTCTCGTTGGGCAGATCGACCCAGAAGATTTCGTCGAAGCGGCCCTTACGCATGAACTCCGGCGGGAGCGCCGAGGCGTCGTTGGCCGTGGCCATGACGAACGCCTGTCCGTTGCGTTCCTGCATCCACGTCAGGACCGCACCCAGCATGTCCGCAGACACGCCGCCGTCAGCACTCCCTGACGTGGCGCCCTGCAGCGCCTTCTCGATCTCGTCCCACCAGACGATGCACCGGCCCAGCGCCTCGATCACGCTGAACGCCTTGCGCAAGTTCTGCTCGGAGTCGCCGACGAACTTGCTCTTGAGCGCACCCAGGTCGAGCCGGATGACCGGCACGCCCCACTCGATGCCGGTGCATTTGACGATGAGCGACTTCCCGCAGCCCGAGATGCCGATCAACAGGATGCCCAGCGGGGTGGGCAGGTTGTACTCGCGCGCCGCGTCGCTCCAGGCCATCTCGAGGCGTTTGAGGAACAGTTTGGTGTTCTCATGGCCGCCGACGCACTCGAAGCCACCGGGGCCCTCGATCCATTCCAGTGCCGGATTGCTGGCGATCACCTGCTTTTTCTCCTGGGCGACCATCGCCGGGTCGATCACCTGCTTGAGCACCAACGAGGTCGCAAAACACGACGCGGCCTCGTTCTCGGTGAGCCCGATCGAGGCGTCGATCGCCGCTGTGCGCGCCTCGCCGCTGATGGATGCCCGAATCGCTGCCTTCATGTCCGCGGTGATCCTCGCTTCACCCGTTTCCGGGTCGACCGCTTCGCTGTTGAGCAGCGGCTCGCAGGCGTCATCGAGGATCTTGCCCATCTCGAATCGGTCGGGCATCGGCCAGTCGACGACCTGGGCGTCACTGGCGATCTCCGGCGGGATGTCGGGATTGGCGGTGACGATGATGATGGTCTGGGCTCGGTCGCTGGGCAGCTTGGGCAGGTCGTTGATCAGGTTCCGCAAGGCACGCTGGTTGATCCAGAACGGCTCCTTGAGGTAGGGGATCAGGTCGAACATCACCCATACACAGCGGCTGCGGTTCTCGCGGATCACAGTGAACGCCTCGCGCACGTCTTCGACACCGCGATCACCCATCAGCTGCCTGCCGGCCAAGTCGGTGAAACCGCGGGCGACGTCGTAGTAACGGGTTTCGTACTGCGGCCGGATGGATGCGGCCATCTCGAACAGATACCGGCCGGCGCGAGCTTCTTGGGCGGTACGGACGATGATGAGGCCGGTGCGTGCTCGGACCTTTGCCTGGACCATCGTTGCGGCGACTTTCGAGGCGAATTGGGGCGCCTCGGGCTTCGCACTCTTGCGGGGGGACTTAACGGACATACTCTCTCCTATTTGTTGGATGGATTACCCGAATTCGGGTTTTCCGGTGGGGATTCAAAGGTATATTTCAACCTTCACTACTAATTATACGCCATTTTGACGCTTATGTCAAGTGTTTTGAAGTAAAATTCCTGGCGTGGGAATGATGGAGGTTTGCGCCGGTACTTACGTCAGCCAACAGCGTATCGGCGCGCCTGAGACCGGCTCGGCGCCTAACTCCATCACTCGCCACGGACCCTAGCACCGTGCCACGTCAGCCTCGCAGCAATTGGATACCAGCTTGCGTTCGACGTCGCCGTCGCAGCAATTGGACACCCACTCCAGGCGCACGTCGTTGCCGGGGATGCCCCAATACTCATAAGGCCCGATACCGAAATCGCGCTGGACCTCACGGCACTCCTTCTCGCAGGATTTGCACCTGAGCACCCAGACGCCTTCGTCGTCGCACCGACCGCAGGTTTTGCACTTGAGCACAGGGGCAGTATCGCCGGGTCCTCCGACATGCGGCACGATGTCATCCCAGTTGCAGGCTTGGCACCACCAACCGTTGATGACGAACGCGCAGGTTGCGCCGCAACGCGGACACAGCATCTCGTCGCTTTTGCTCATCGCCACACCGGCTCCCGATGCCACCAGTAGTCGGCGTCCCAGTCCCAGGACCAGGCCGCCGCCGCCTGCCGTGCCGCGCGCTCGTCGGCGACTTGGGCGATCATCTTGTCCAGGTCACCGATCGGGTCTTTGAGCCGCTTGATGTCGCACTCGACGTCGTAGATGGCGTAGTTGAGCCGGTTGAACGTCACTGCGTAGAGATGGTCCATCCGCATGGCCGCGCAGTGCTGTTCCAGCGTGGAGCTGCCCGCGCCGTTGGGGTTCATCAGGTTGATGATGCGTTCGTAGTCGCTCACGAATCCTCCTCGGTGATTTGATAGTCGCGATTGTGTTCGCCCTTGGCGACGTGGGCGTCCATGTCAGCAGTGCTGCCCTCAAACGAGCAACCCGTTTCCGGGCAGCCGCAGTAGTCGCCGTAGTCGCCGTCCTCGTCGCGGTCGAACGGATCGGTGGTCAGCCACCGATCCAGCGCGTTGTCCAGGTGCCGATCGCCGAAGCTCATGCCGGTACGTCCTATTCTTCTGACGTGGGCCATTGGGATGGGGCCACAGGCAGGATGATTCGGTGGCCTTCCACCACGATCCTGCCGACCATGCCCATCTCGCTCATCGCTCCTCCTCCCATAGGCTCAGTGTGTCGCGCAGCGTGACGCCACGGCGCACCAGCTCGGCCTGGATCAAGTCCAGGTCGGCGCTGTCCTCGTCGCTGTCCACCGGCATCGTCCAGTAGTGGTGGACCAGATCCTTGGTCGGGACTCGGGCCGGACCGGCGAATGGGTTGTCGCCGGTGTCGACCAGGGCTTCCAGAACTTCGTTGAGCGTCATGAGCTGGAGCTCCCATCCGGTGCCACGCCGACCCAGATCGTCTTCGGATCGGCGCCGACGTAGCCCTCGACGTAGCCCGGCAAGAAGGTCGCGTCCGGCGCGTGCAGCACGTAGTCGTCTTCCCGGAACGCCATGTTGTAGCCCGCGCACAGCTCCCATAGCCGATCGCGTTGCGCAAGCGTCATGCGCTGCCGACCATCCGCGCGCTTGCCGGCCACATCGCGGCCCGGCAACGGGTGCTGATCGAAGTTGACCGTCAGGCACTCGCCGTCGATGAGTAGGCCAGCCGCCGTTTCCGTTGCCTCGTCGCCGTAGATGCCAGCCTGGTTGTAGTTCGCGAACAGGCATTTGATGGCATCGTCGCGGGTCGCGTGCACCGTCGTGGCGGCCTCACACGGGTTGTCCGCGTCGATGGTCATTGTCCAGATGGTTTCCATGTCAGTTCCTTCCTAGATTCCCTTGGTGAAGTAGCGGATGCCGGCCATGTAGAGAGCTTCGCTGAGCTCGCTGTTGAGCTGGAGCTCTTTGATGGCGAGCTCGAAGACTCCGCCCTCGTCATAGAGCACCGTGGACGTCCGCACGTCCAGGTGCGCCCGGTTGAGCAGGTCATCGTTGATGAACGCGACCATCAGGCCGCGGTTGACCTCCCGGCGCATTACGCTGCGCAGCTCGTCGGGCAGCTCGGTGATGGTTTTGTCGGACATGTTGTTCTCCTGTTCTGTGTAAATGCCCGGATCTGGGTTAGCGGGGTACTACTTCGACTTCGGGTATGCCGATTTCCTCCTTCCACAAGTTGATGATCGGCGGGTTGTCGTCGATGGCGGCGACGAACTGGTAGTTGCGCACCAGGTAGCGGTACATGCGCCGCTTGATCGCCACGTCGGAGATGCGCTCGCCCGGCTCGCGCACCATGATCGGACCGTCGAACGGCGTGACCATGTGCCGGTCGAGCCACAGCCGGCTGACTTCCTCGTGCTGCTGGGCCCGCGCCGTGGCCACGACGATGACGTGGCCCAGCTCGTGATGACGCACGCAGAAGTCCAGCGCCTGCTGGTTGGCAGGGCAGGACAACGACTCGCGGTGAAAGCTATCGAAATCTTTCTCCGCGCTCGGCCGCTCGACGTAGTGCAGGATCGAGCGCACGTCGACCAGCGTGCCGTCCATGTCGACCAGGACGGCCTTGGGTCTGATATGTCGGTTCATCATCAGACCTCCGCCCGTTCCAGCCCGTAGCACTCCTGCGGCTCAGGCAAATGAATGCTGGCCTCTCGCTCGGTGGCGGCTTCGATGGTTTGGCCCGTGGGTTCGCCGAACTCGTCGACTACGTTCCAGATCATTGCTTGCTCCTGTCTCGTTGTTCTCATCTTCCGAATGGTCCTGACAGATACTGCGGGCAAAAGTGAAACTCGGCGTGCAAGACCGAATCAATGGCGATGTCGCTGGGCGATACGCCGTAGGCGCCCAGCTCAGCCCTGCTGGCAGCGCGCAGCGCCTTGGCGACCAGCTGGCTTTCGCTATACCCCTGCGCACGCTGGCTGCACAGGCTCAGTCCCATCTGGTAGACGTCGCTGTACTCGCTGTACGGCCACCCATCCCGCGCCAGCTCCGACATATATGCCCAGCCATTGCGGTCACCCGCATACCCGTAGGTGCTCGCGTCGGCGTTTGCCACCGGGCTGGCGACCAGCGCCGCGGTCAATACCGCGGCCGCGATCCTGACGGCCATCACGACGCGCCGCCCTTCTGCGCCAGCCCGATCACGAAAACCGCCAGGCAGTCCAGCGCGCCAAACGCCCACAGATCGTCGGCAATGGTCAGCGATTGGCGTGTGGCGGCAATGTCGTCGAGCACCGCCTCGTGATCGACTTCGGCGCCCGACGCGAGTGCGGCCAGGGCTGAACCGATCGCGCCCGACGATTGCCACTGGCCGGCGATCGTGGCCGCGACCTCGGGCCTGATCTCGGTCTGTGTGATCGGGTTGCCACCGGGCCCCCGAAGCCAGTCGGCGTCCTTGTGCTGAACGCGCCAGACGTCCAGCTGAACGTCGTCGTTGCTGACGAACTTCACATCTTTCAGGCGTATTTTCATGACCCGCTCTCCATTTCGACGAAGTTGTCAATGACCGCGCGCCGGATGCCCTGGCGGTCGCGCTTCCAGCGCATGTGCCCGATCGCTGCCAGCGACGCCGATCTGTACTCCTCCACCACCCGGCTCTGCAGGTCGTTGTTCCAGAACAGGGAGGTTTTCCAACCCAGTTCCGGGCGGGGACTCGCCACGTCGTGCTGCGGGACCGGGGTGGTGTAGATCCGCACCGTCAATCCCGATACCCTCACCGTGCTCTTGTGCATATTTATCTCCTAACCTGGACTTTTGTAGCGTTTCTTGGCGTCGGCCAGCTCAGACATGCGTTCGGCCTGAGCCAGCCGCCATTTCCGTGTGGGGTTGTTGATCGGCGGCTTCGGCCCAGGTAGGACCCGCACCGTCGCCTCGATCACCTTGACCCGCAGCCGCGGCTGGCGCCATCGCAGCGCTTCCGCGTGCTCATGCGCGTCACCGGCGACGCGGTGGGTGGAACGCACCGTCCAGACGAACCGGACGGGGTTCCACGCCACCACGCGCCATACCGTGGTGCTAGCCGCGCTCATCCCGGCACTGCTCGGCGCGGCCCAGCAGGTGGTCGATGTACTCCACCACCACCTCGGTTGTGTTGGTGCTGTGGAACAACGTGTCGGCCTCGATGATGGAGAGCCCGAGCAGCTCGCGGGCGTACTCGGAGACCCCCCGCACATCGCCGTCCGCGGTGATGCACTGGTCGCACGACACCACGTCACCGTCTTCGGGAGTGCCGACCCGCTCGAGGTCGAGCACCATCTTGGCGCCGGCCTCCAGTACGGTATGCCCGGCTGCACACGCCGCAGTCGGGCAGGCCACCACCAGCCTGGTCACCTGGCTGGTCCCGACTCGCATCGGTTTCAGGGCGGCAGCGACCTCCTGGCTCCAGCGCACATAGGCCCAGTCGCCTTGGTCGTGCCGGCCCGCCTCGGCTTCCAGCAGGATGTTGTCGCGCAACCGCTTGAGCGCATCAATGTTGTAGGTCATGCTGATGTTCTCCTTCTGTTGTTGTTTTGGCCCAGCTCCCGAATTTCGGGAGCTGGGTTTTTCCTGAGTTCCTCGACGGCTAATCCGATCCAGACCGTGAAACACAATGCGGCCCATAACATCACAGCCACCGCCTACCGAATCGGCCGGCTCGCGACGCGAGCCTTCCTGCACGCACGGAACGAGCCACCAGGCCGACCGCCCGCAGATGCGTGACGTGCCGGCCGAAATGCAACAGCCGTGCGATCCTGGCCACCCGCAGCACCGACACGTCCACGCCCATCATCGGCAGCAGCGCCAGCACGATCACGACGGAATCGAACCAGCACCACGCCGAGCGCAGAAATCCCTTGAACCCGTGCGAATGCAATCGCACGGCGAGCTCCACGCAGAAGAACAGCAAGCAGCCGTTCTCGACGTTCTCCCACAGCTCCCGGTGATCCTCGTCCAGCGCCGAGGCCACCAGGAGCAACGAGTTCAAGATGATCACGCCGATGACCGCGACGTGGAAGTAGCGGTGGAATCGCAACAGCTTTCCTTCCGTGTGGTGGGGAATTGCCCAGATTCGGGTGGTTCAGCTTGTGCATGGCCGTGCCGCCTGACGAGCCAGCCGCTCCCAATGAAAGGCGGCCTCCGCGCTGACCCGCATCAGCTCCGCGCTCTGGCGGATCTGCACCACAATGCCGGCGGTGGACATGAGCTGGATGTAGCGCCCACTGCGGTCACGGACGACCTCGGGTGGCTCCGTGATCGCCCACAGCTTGTTGGCGTAGACGATCACGTCGCCCGGTTTGACGTCGGTGACCTTGACCGGCTCCTGGGTCACCGCAGCGTCGTCGAAAACGATCCTTGTCTGAATTTCTGACACGACTATCTCCAATTCATTTATCGTGGGGATTTCTGAATGAAGGTATTTCTCAACCTTCAACTACTATTATACCCTATTCTGACCCTTATGTCAAGTCTTTTAAAGGGTCAGAATAGGGTATATTTGCCGGCTTAGACGACGCCCCGGCACGCCTCACACTCCCAGCCGCCCGGCTGCTTGGTGCAGGTGCGCCGTTGCTCGCACAGCCAGCACAGCTGGTTGCGCTTGGGCTCGCGCCCATCGGCGATGCGTAACGTGCGTTGCTGCTCGGCGTAAGCGGCGTGCACCGCAGCATCGCGGTCGGCGATCTCGTCGGCGGTCATCGGCTCTCCAACCCGCAGACTGGGCCCGAACGCCGTCACACACTCGGGACACGGATGGCCGATGAGCTCGACCAAGTTCTTGCAGCCGGGCAGTACGCACTCCGGCAACAGAGTGGTCACCGCGGGTCCTCCGCGAGAACCGACGACGCCGGGTCCTCCGCGAGAATCTTTTCCAGCAGCTCGGCGGTGGCCGGCATCGCCCGGTATTGCAGCCCGGCGATGGCGACGGTTACCCGGTCATCATCGTCCGGGGTGGTCACAGGTGGGGTGGTCAACGGTGGGTTCTCACCACGTTCGGCGTGCCACCGTGAGCACCAAGCCTGGTGCTCATTGGGCGCGCCACACTCAGTGCACTTGATCTTGGACACGGCATCGGTGTTGTCCGCGCCCCCGCGCACGATATGGAGATCCTTGGCGGCCAGCTGACGGATGATCGCGTCGGTGGCGGCTTCGAGATTGCTGCCCTGTGGCAAACCCTGGAGAGCCTTGAGGATGATGTCGCGGCTGTAGACGTTCTTGCGTTGCATGTCAGTTCTCCTTATTCGTTCGAGGGCTCACAATTGAACAGCCGAGAGGCTGATGACGACATCAGCGGGAATGACCTCATGCGGGGTCCAGACGACCTGGTACACCACGAACACCAGCGGACTGCCATCGGCTGCGGTCAGCTCGACCAGCTCATTGCATCGAGGTACTGCCGGCATCTCATGGTCTTGCTCGGGCTGTCCGGGGATGAAGAAGCGGACTTTTATCACCTGGGTTCTCCTATTTCTCGTGGGTTGATTTGAAGCTGAGCTGGTAGGCGCGCACGACGCCCAGCGCAGCGATGATCTCGCGCGGCAGCGGATCACCGTAGGTATCGGTGTCGCCCTCGTAGATGTAGACGCTGGCCAGCGCGTCATCGAGTGCTGCGACCGCGGCGCGCCGCCGCCGGCCCAGCTCGGCGCTGGTCAGGCCGCCCCGGTATTCCAGCTCAGCGTTACGCGCGGCCTTCCACCTGACGTTGGACTCCAGTCCGGTCCAGCCGTTGACGGTCCACTGGTGGCGGTTGATGCCGGATTCACCCATCTCGTCTATCTCGCGGGTGACCGTCCTGGTGCACTCGCACTCGCTTAACCGGTCGTTGAGCCGTTCGGCGAGGTAGAAGGCCAGGTCGACGTCGGGCAGCTCGCCCCAGGCCGCGCGGCCCTGCTCGGGGTCCTCGAACACGGCACCAGGACTATTGCCGTATTCGTCGTCCTCGAGCAGCAGCGCGATCGCGTCGGCCCGGTTGTAGGAAATCTGCTCCACCGTGGTCTTACGAACGTGAAAGATCAGCTCATCGGTCATGGTGTTCCTTTCGTTGTGGTTGTTACCCGAGTTCGGGTAGTCAGTGGCGCCGGCCGCGACCCAGGCCGGGCAATCCACCGCGCACGGTGGCGGGGTGGTAGCCCACATCGCGGCCATCGCGGTCATCAGGCGGGTCCTCCAACACGGTCGGCCGGCTCAGCTTGGTCCGGTCGGGCTCGACCGGCTTGGCGTTAACCGGACGCCGCGAGTTGGGGCAGCGTTCCCAGCCCGGATGGTTTTCCTTGCGCCGGCGGTGGTGGCTGAGCACGCCGTCGATCGCCCCAACATTGCGGCCACACACCTTGCACAGCGCGAGCGTCGCCTTACTCATCGCGCCGGCGCTCCGGCTCGCCCCAGTGGTCGGTGCCGTAGCGAATCCACAGGCCGCGCTGGTATTCCTGGCGCTCGCTGGCCGGCACGCCTGCCAGCGCATCCAGCGCATCGCGCACCAGCGTGATCACGTCAGGGATATCCGCCTCGTCATCGGCGTTGGCGTAGACGAACTCGGCACCCTCGTCATCGGCGAACACCGTAACGCCGAAGCCGTGATAACAAGGGGTGTGGCCGATCGCGGGCGACAGCGATCCGAAGGCGTCGGTGATGTGGACCCAGTGACCGCTCTCGGTGACGGCACGCAGGCACATCTCGCCACCGCCGGTGTTGTACTCGACGAAGCTCATCCCGAACTTGTCGTGCAGCGCCCGAATCAGGGTGTCGTAGCCCATCATGCGAGCACCAGGCCGGCGGGGTGGTGATTCTTCACTGCGCCCAGTGGATACCGCCAGTACACACGCACCAGGTCGTCGCCGATCAGATCAACGACGGTGCCATCCCACGTCGGCGTCGTCTGGTTGACGATCGTGACGTGATCGCCGATGCGCCACGGCCGGCGCAGCGGCCTATGGCCCGCCATGTAGCGAACCAGCTCCATCGGATGCCGCTTCGTCATGCCGACTCCTCCAGCTGCGAACCACGCGCGAGCGCCCGACGTTCGCGTTCGGAGCGACCACCCCAGATGCCGAACCGCTGCTCGTTGTCCAAGGCAAACTGTAGGCACTCCTGTGTCACCGGACACCGCTCACACACCTTCTTGGCGCCAGCTGTCGAGCCGCCCTTTTCGGGAAACCACAGGTCGGGATCGACCTGGGCGCATAGTGCTGCGCGCACCCAATCACCCGGCATCGCGGCTGCCAGTGACAGCAACGGGTCCAGCACGCCGCGGCGCTGCCTGATCCCGTAGCAGGATTTGCACAGCCGCCGGTGTGTCGCACGAGTAGGCCGGCCACAGATCGCGCAGGCCAACAAGGGTGTGACCGGCGGCGGTGGGTCGGGTTCCCGAATTTCGGGAACCGGCTCGGGGTCGACCTGCTGCTGCTCTGCCGCCTTGGTGCGCCGCCAGGGATGGCGACCGCGCACCACTGCCGCTGCGGCCTCGCGCTTGGCATCGCCAGGACGGCGATCGGGGTCAATACAGCACAAAAAAAAGGCGATATCGGGGTCGATTTTGCGCCGGCCGTTGACGATGAAGGCGATGGTGATCTCGTCGGCTGGACCGGCCGAAGCTATCTCTCGATAGCTCCAGCCGGCCGCCACCAGCCGTGCGATGTGCTCACGCGCACGCCGCGCCGGCACCAGGGCGCTCATGGCAGTTCCATAAGCGACTCGTTGAACTCGATCGCCTCGTTGATGGCGTCGTCGATGAGCTCCTGCGCCAGCCGGTCGTACTTGGCGAAGTCGATGTTGTTCGGGTCGATGTCCTCAGGCTTCTCGACATAGATCAGCCGGTGCGGCCACCACTCCTGGTGGACACGAGCGAACCGCTCGGCGGATTCCTTGGTCGGGAACGGAATCCGGTCGGGCTCGCCGGACCAGTTCTGCTCGTCGAGGTAGACGTACCAATACTGCTTGCCCGGCGTCATAATCGGGCCGCCGCGCTTGTGCGGCGCCATGTACTCGTGCCAGCCGCGGAATGTGGTCATGGCTTGGGCTGCGCTTCCACTACCTGCCGCCGCCCGGATTCGGGTCGTGGGTCTGCCGGCTTGGGTATGACCTGCTGCCGGCTGCGTTCGATGATCCTGGCCCAGCCAGCCAGTGATCGGTTGTCGTTGTTCTGCATCGCAGTGCCTTTCGTGGGGAAAACGGTAGGGGTGGTCACCGACACGCCCTGGATTTGTCGAAGTTGACATTTATCAACTTCAACTACTATTATACGCCATTTCAACGGTTAAGTCAAGTGTTTGTAATGCTAGCGTAAGGGGTGGTCAACGCGCCGCTGAACGCGAAAAATTTTTCGGCAACGCATGAAGCTTGTGCACAAAAAAACCCCGCGACCGTAGTCGCGGGGCTTCTTACTGTTCGAGCTAGATCGAGGCGCCGTAGCTGCTGATCGGATTGCCGTAGCTGCCGGGTTCAGGCGGCTCGTAGGGCGGCCGCTCGTCGTCCTCCATGAAGTTGAGCTCAGTTCGGATGTAGCTCTTGAGCGCCGGCGTCACCGCCTCGTCACCGCTGAACACTTGAGCTGCCACGTCACCGCTGTCCACACCCAGGTACTCCTGGATGCACAGACACGCGGCGTCGAGCGCTCGTTGGGCCAGCTTGTCGATATCGACTCCCTTGTAAATCTCGCCGGTCATGATTCCTCCTTCATCTCTGCCCGGATCTGCTCCACCAGGTCGATCTCAGCACGGACATATTTCTTGAGCAGGTCCAGGATCAGCTCGTGGTGCTCGTCGGAGAATATCCGGCAGAACACCGCGTCGGCGCGCTCACCCTGTGGGTCACCGTAGCCGCGGGTGTCGTCGACCTGCTCTTGCACATAGAAAATGGCCTTCTCGAGCGCGTCGAACGCCAGCTTGCCGGTGTCCACGCCTTTGTAGGTGTCGGCCACGATGCGCGTGTTCTCGATCTTGCGGAGCGCGGCCATCAGTGCGTTGCCGTCGATCCCGGCGACGAGCTTGACGCCCTCGAAGCCGCTGGCCGCGAGCTTGGCCACAGCCTCGCGTTCGTCGTTGTTGAGGTTGGGTCCGGTCATCATGTTCAGTTCTCCTGTTCGGTGGGGTGGTTGATCACTACCGACGCGATCGCACGCGCCGACTCGAGCTCGACCTCGCGCACGATCTCCATCGCCCGCGTGATGCCGGCCGGGTCAAAGCGCAGACCTTCGGCGCAGATCCGGCGGGACGCTCTCAGCGAGAGGCCGCGTTCGCTGGGTGTGAGTTCGGTCGGGGGCATCTTGATTTCGCTCATCACTGTCTCCTGTATCTGTGGGGTGGGAATTTGAATGAAGGTATTTCTCAACCTTCAACTACTATTATACCGCACTTGACGCCTTAAGTCCAGCAAAGGCCCAGGTCAGGCTCTCCTGTTTCCCCGGATTCGGGCGGAACGAGGGCATAAGAAAACCCCCGCACCTGGCTGGTGCGGGGGTTTTCCTTATTCAGTTGTTAGGCAACGCCCTCGCCGTTGGACTCGACGGTGACCGGGGCCGGAGCCTTGGCCGCGACCTCGGCCTTGGCCGCCTCGACGTCGGCCTTGGTCGGGACGACCTTGGCCTTGCCGGCGTTGGCCTTGCGCGCCTCCGCCCGCTTCTTGGCGGCTTCCTTGGCCTCCTGCTTGCGGTTCATCAGCCCGACGACGGCCAGGAAGCCGTCCTCGTAGATCCGCTTGGCCTTGAGCAGCTGGTCGAGCGTCATGCCGCTGGCGCCCTCCAGGTTCTCCATGACCGGACCGCTGGCCGCCTGCAACGCCTCGAGCCGCTTGTCGTTCAGCTCGGCCTTGGTCGGCTCCTTGGCTTCCGGCTTCTTGGCAGCGCCGGTCTTCTTGGAGTTCCGGGTTTCGGCCGACTGCTCGACGTCCTCCGGGCTGGAGTTCTCGTCGACGCCCATCGCCTTCTGGTTCTGGGAGATGTCGTTGACGATGCCCTTGCTCGCGCCCGAGCCCTCGATCGCCTGGGCGTGGGTTGCGCCCTTGGACAACAGGACCGCAGCGGTGATCTTCTTCACCGCGAGCGCGGCGTCCGGCGAGCCCTCCAGCCGGTTGGCGAGGTAGGCACCCAGGTTCTTGAACAGCTGCTTGCCCTCGTCGTCCTTGAAGGTCTTCCAGACGCGGGTCTTCTCGCCCTGGAACTCGACCTCGGCGTCGGCCATCGCGACGGCCGTGGCCATCTGGCCGAGCGCCTTCTGGACGGACGTACCCGCAGAGACGACCTGCTTGTCGATCTTGTCCCGGCCCTTGACCGTGAGCTTGATGCTGACGATCTTGACCGCGGCGTTCTCGGCGGTGGTGCCCGCGCCTTCGACGTTGTTCTCGACGACCGGGGCGATTGTGGTGCTTGTCATGTCGTTCTTCTTTCGTTGGACCCGTTTCCGGGTGTTTGGTTCCCGTCTCCCGAATTTCGGGAAATCGGCCTGGCGTCGCGTGCTTTCCGGCCAGGTCTGAAAGCCGTTATGTCTATTTCGACCTTCAACTACTATTCTACACCATTCTTGCACTTATGTCAAGTGTCAAGAAGCTTTTTTAACGCCATTTATTAGGCGTGTTGTGCGGGCTTGGGCATCTCCCGCGCGACCGGACGAGCCGCGCGCTTGCGCGGCTTCTCCTCGACCGCCTCGGCAACCTCGGCGATGTCAATGCCGTCGAGTGGTTCCCTGGCTTTCCCGACGCTGTTGATCGGCAGACCCGCTTGCCTGGCGACGGCCTGGGCGGCGACCCCGAACGCGAACGCACAGCCCAGGTTCTCGGCCTTTTCCTCGACTGAGGCGCCGGGACGTTCGGCCGCGCGCTGGTAGCGGTCCTCTTTGGAGAGGAACTGCTTGTGCAGCCGGATGAGCTCGGGCGACATCCTGCGCAGCAGCATCTTGCAGCCCTGATGCCCACAGCTCTCGTGCTCAGGGACGGCGAGCAGCAGCGTCTCGCGCACGATGCGGCCGCCGCCATACGACGTGGTGGCGCGTATGCGGTGAACCTTGTGCGGCGTGTCACCAGCGCCTTTGATCTGGATCGGGTGGGTGCCCAGGCACCGCTTGCTCACTGTTGCGTCGTGCATGTTGTTCTCACTTTCTGGTTGGGGTTTGGCCGCCCGGATCTGGGTGAACCATTCTTGCGGGAGGGTGACGTAATCGGTCATCGACGCCGTCCTCGTGTGATCGGGGTGACGCGAGCGCGGTGACCGTTGGTCCAGACCGGCTCGCCGCGGACGACGAAGATGTGCTCGCCGGCGCGCACGATGTCGCACTCACAGCCGGGGTCGCCCATCGTGCACTGGTGATTGACGACGTAGATCGCGGCTGGCTCGCTGGCGTCGGGGATGGTCTTGAACCGCGCCATGCAGTTCTCGAAACCGACCTTGTCCTCGAAGGCGAAGCCACCCAGGTCGTAGCAGGATTCATTGACGTCGAGAATGATCTCTCGCCACACGGGGTGGTCAACGACCGGCTTTGTTTTTGTTGCTGGCATTGCTTTCTCCTTCCCGAAATTCGGGTGATTTGTTGTGGGATTTGAAGGTCTTCGATTTCTCAACCTTCAACTACTATTCTACCCTATTTGGACGCTTATGTCAAGTCTTTTAAAGTCCTGGGGTGGTCAAACGTGGGGTGGTCAACGACGGGTACACGCAAAAAATTTTGGCGGCAGCGCATGAATCGTGCCCGGATCTGGGTGAACCAGGGCAACAAAAAACCCCGCGGCTTGCGCTGCGGGGTTTTTTGTTTCGTCGCCGGCTACTCGTAGCCGGCCATGTGGCGTTCATAGCTGGCCACTTCGGCGGCGGCCTTTTCCTCCTTCATCTCGGCGATCTCGTGCTCCAACTTCTCTACCCGCTCACGCAACCGGCAGAACTCGATCGTGAGCTGCGCCAGGAGCTCCTTGTTGGTGCTCATGCGACTCACGCCTTCCGGTATTCGTCGCGGAGCACCGGGTTGACGTCGGGCACATACGAGACGACGATCCTCGTCTCGATCCGGTAACCCTTGGGGCAGTGCTCTGACATGTGCGCAACGGCGTTGCGCAGGTGCAGCGCGTTGGCCCGCTGGCGGTCGCGCACGTGGGTGAATCCCTCGCGCGCTGCCCGGTCGGCCTCGCAGTCGAACGCCACCGACGTGTCCTGTGCGCTGACGGTGAACGAGTAGTCGTCCATGGTCATTTTCAGTTCTCCTTCTGGTATTCGATCAGTGCGTGCTCGCTGGCGCGACGATGCTGCGCCAGCCGTTCACCCAGCTCGCCGATGATCTCGTCGGCGAGCTGGGTGCCAGTCATTCCACTGCGGTCGACACCGCCCAGAATGATTTGGGTCATCGGCTTCTCCACTCCAGGTACTTCTGGAGTCCGACCACAAGCCACGCCGGCCACGCGATCGCGGCGGCGAGCTCGAGCAGGGTGGTCATGCGTCGGCGTCCAGGAACCTGGTGCTGGGCACCGGCACCGCAATGCTGACGACATCGCTGAGATACAGGTTGTGCACGAATCCCCAGCGGTGCAATCGCAGGTACGACGACGTCGGCGGGTTGACGGTGACCGACTCGATCATGGCCGCGTCCACGGTCTGCTCGACCGAGTTCTCCCGCACGTAGCGGCTCAGCCGGGTGTTGAAGGTGATGATCACCGGCAGCTGCGAGCCGATGGCGTTGACGACGACGCGCCAGGTGTCCGCGTCGAGCCGCGGCTCGGTGGCGCACAGCGAGTTGGCCAGCGTCAGCCGGCCCATCCAGTCGTTGCACTGGGCCTTGATCGTGCGCTTGGTGATGGCCTGCTCGAAGGTCACGCCATGCGTGTGACCATCGGGCCGGTGGGTGCCGCAAACTGCGCAATCTCTAATCATCGTTCTCGATTCCTTTCGTTGTTTCCCGAATTTCGGGGTTACCCGGATCTGGGTATCAGTCGGTGATCTTGACGTCGGCGGAGTTGACGTCGGGCGCGGCGTCGTACCAGCCCCTGAAACGCTCCCGTTCCAGGCGCTCATTGGCCGCGATGACGTCATGCGCGTAATCGCCGAGCCGGTTGAGCGCGGCCAGCATGTCGCCGGCCTCGATCGCGGACACGATCCAGGCCGCAGCCAGGTAGCGTCCCTGCGCGTGGCCCAGCAGTGCGAGCCGCTCGGCCACCGTGTCCACGGTGTTGCCACCATCGCCGGCCAGGATGGACACGACGGCCTTGCGCTTGACGGTGTTGATGTTCATCTACTTTCCTTTCTCCGTGTATTCCTTGACGTAGTTGGCGTGCTTGAGCTCGGCCTCGAGCTTCTCGACCCGGTAGCGGTCCTTGCGCAGCACCCGCTCGTAGCCGGGCTGCGCCTGGTGGCGTGGGTTGGATTCCATGTCGGCGAGTACCTCACGCGCCCGCTCGAGCTCACGCTCGATGCGCTCGATGCGGGCCTCGTGCAGCACCGCAGTGATGTCGACAAGATGTTTCACGGCATTCTCCTGTTCTTGTGGGGTGGTTTTAGATGACGACGGACTCAGGGCTGTATTTCTCGAGGGCCTCGTCGCTGTGGTCGGCGCACAGCCACTCGTGGCGGACGTTCTTCTCGTTCCTGACTGGACCGCTGGTCATCTCGACGTCCCGGCAGCCGCAGTCGCGGACGCTGACCACGAGCTGCAAGTCCTGCGGAACGCCGTGACCGATCTCGGATTCCTTGAGCCAGAACACGCGTCGGGTGGCGAACTGCTCCAGCTGCTCGATGCGGAAACCCGAAATTCGGGAAGCCAGCTCGATCGCGGCCGCGTCGTTGTCGTGCTCGGGCTGGCCGGTTCCGGCCGGCGTGGAATTGGCGTGCATCAATAACTCCTTTGTTTTGTGGGATTTGAAGGGACTTCGATTTCTCAACCTTCAACTACCATTCTACTCGCAAAAGGCGCTTAAGTCAAGTGTTTTAAAGTCTGGCGACGAGCTGGGTTGGAGCGCTGTAATTTCGCTGTTCAGCGCCTGCTGGGGTGGTCAACGCGGGGTGGTCAACGCGGGGTGGTCAACGTGCGGTACACGCAAAAAAATTTTGCGCGGCAGCGCATGAATCGTGCCCGGATCTGGGTGACGCCAACAAAAAACCCCGCGACCGAAGCCGCGGGGTTTTTTGGTTGACGATCAGCGCACGTTGCGAGCGCGCTGCTGCTTGTACTCCTTGCTCTCGGTGACCAGCTTGTGGCCGGTGTAGCGGTCCACATCGTCGGGCATCCCCGACTCGTACCAGGCGCTGAGGTTCGCGCCCTCGCGCTCCCGGCGCGCCTTGCGCGCGGCGTATGCGGCCGCCTCACGCGCCTGGTCGGCCTCACGGCGCGCGATCGTCGCGGCCGTGATCTGCGCTTGCGTGGCCCCGATCTTGGCCAGCATGTCCTTCGGTGTTGTCATCCTGTTCTCCTTTTCAGCGGATCTCGTTGGCGTGCATCATCGCCGCCTCGGCCTCGTTGGCGTCGGCGTCCTCGTCGTACTCGGGGTTGCTGAAGTGCAGCGTCGTCTCCTCGATCGCCGGCGCCCAGGTCTGACTGAAGCGCCACGCTTCGGCTTCCTCCTGGCTGGTCGTGACCTTGCAGATCGACTGCGGGTTGTACTCGTCCTCACTGCCCGACGTCAGCACCCACGCCCGATAGGTCGCGCCGACAATGGTCGCGGTCGGGACATTCTCGATCGCCCACAGCGTGTCGTGGTGATCGCCGTAGTCGTCGCTGTAGCTGTAGTCCACCTTCCAGCGCGGCTCATGCTCGGTGACGGACTCGACGGCGCCCACCACATCGCCCAGCTGGATGAGATCGCCGGGGCTCAGGTTGGACGGGTGGGTGTAGCTGTTGATTATTCGGATCACTGCAGTTCCTTTCAATGGATGGTTGTCGCCGTTCCCGAATTTCGGGGCCGGAGGGTTGGTCGGCAGCCGGAGGGTCCGGTGCTGCCGGAGGGTTCGATCGCCAAGGAGGGTCACTCTCACAAGGAGGGTCATACCGCCAAGGAGGGTCACACTGCCGGAGGGTCACATATCCGCCAGTCGGCGCAGCGCCTCGCCATGCTGCTCGGTCACGCGCTTGAGCGCCGCTTTGAACACCTCCTCTCGCGTGTACCAGTTGAACGGGTCGGCCGCGATCTGCTCGGCCCGCTCGAACAGCTGCGGCACGGTCACATTGAGCTTGCGTGCGATGTCGGCCAGCATGATCCCGCTGGCCTCGCGCACGCCGCTCTCGACGTTGCCCAGATGCGAGTTGGAGATCACCGACCGCAGATCATCGCGAGACAGCCCGCGCTCCATGCGGATCGCCTGGATCGCACGCCCCATTGCCTGACGGCGACGCTGCTCGTCGGCCACCCATTGCACGGTCATGCGGTCACCCGGTAACGGGCGGCGTGGTGAACTGTGGTCATCGGGCCGGCCAGCACGCGCTCGCCGCGCTCGTTGCGCGCCCACTTGGTGCGCTCGTCGGTCCGCACGCACGGCTGGTGCGCCAGCACATTGCATCGCGGGCACGGCCGCGCCGCGGCTGCGGCGAAGTCCGGGTTAGTCGCCATCAGCTGCACGCGCGCCTCGTTGGCGCAGCACGGCCGACCACAGCTCTCGCCCAGCGGGCGCAGCACCTGGACCTGCTTGCCACGCACGCCGCACGTGCGCGGGTTGTCCTCGACCACGACCAGCGTGTGGCTGCAATAGATGACCGCGCCCGGCGCGGCCTCCGGGTCGATGATCGGATTGCCGATCTGCATGCACCGCTCGCTGGCGATGACCCAATCACTTTTCTTTGCCATGTTCATTCTCCTAACTGGTTGTTTTATTTGCTGACGTTGAACTGCTTGCGCAGCCAGATGATCGACGAGCCGCTCACTGCGCCCGTGCGCTCGGCCCACGCGATGCGCGCCGCTTGACTGTCACCGTGCGCCTCGATCTGCTCGCGCACCTGCTTGCGTAGCCAGCCCGCGACTCCGCTGGTGACAACGCCTTCGTACTCCGCGTCGGCGATCGACGACTCGAGGATGTCGTCGCGGTCGTTGTGCGCCGCCATGTGGATGATCCGCAACAACACCTCGTCGCGGCTGATCTGTGGTCTTGCCATTTCGTTCCTTTACGGGTTGTGCCCCGCGCTCCCCGAATTTCGGGAAGCGCGGGGCTGAATTGGTCAGTCGTTGATGATGAGCACTGGTGGCAACGGCGCCATCCAGACGATGCCGACGCCGGCGATGCAACCGCAGATCCACGGCCAGCGCGTCGTCCAGTCGATGCTTGGCATGTCGTTCTCCTTCCTTGTTCGTTTTCTCAACCTTTCAACTACCATTATATAGCAAACCTATACTTATGTCAAGTGATGTTAAGTATGCTGCAGCGTATCTCTGCACGCCGTTTCCCGAATTTCGGGAACCGACTGCCGAAAAACATTTCGTTTCGTAAAAACATTTGTGCGTTTGTCGAACAAATCGACAACGCATGAATTTCACCCAGAACCGGGTGGGACGCATGACACGATCCCGATCCCGCGGCGCGGCGCGCGCGCGCGGTGGCGGCGCGGCGTGGGGACCGGGAGCCTTGGCCTGCGCGAAAAAGCCCGGTCCCGTTTCCCCCCGAATTTCGGGGCGGGGGCCGGGCTTCCCGAAATTCGGGAAATCCGAGCGCTGAAAAAGCCCCGCCGCTGGATGCGGCGGGGCTTTTGTCAGTGACTAGGCGCTGGCCTTGGCCTTGGTCGCCCGGCTCGTGCGAGTCGCGGCGGTCTTTTGGACCTTGGTGATCTCGCCCTTGCTCTCGCGCATGGCGTTGACCATGTTCAGCGCTTCGGCCAAGGTCAACGCGTACTTGGCACGCTCTGCCTTGGTCATATCGGCGATGTTGTCATTGGCCTTGGTGGTCGCGGAAATCGCCTGGTCAAGCGACTTCTTGGCCTTGGCCTTGACGTCGGTGGTCCCGCCGGTGGTCCGTTGCTTGCGCGGCGGAGCGGCGGCGGCCACGATTTCGTCGGAGGTCAACTCTTTGCCCTCGCTGGCAGCCTGGGCTTTTGCTGCCTTGATTCGCTTGTTCACCTCATAGACCGAGCTGGCAGGCATCCCGGACGCTTCCATCGCTTCCGCATAGCCTTTGCCCAAGTCAAGAGTGATTCCGGCGATGGCCTTACGAACAATGTCAGTGTTCTCTACCTCAAACGCTGCCATCTGGTACGCAAGGAACTTTGACCAGCTACCGAATGTCTTGCCATTGCTGTCCTTTGCGAATCGCCAGACTTCCGCGACCTTGCCCGACTCAACGTCGGTCACCTTGCGGTTGACCTGGTAGAAACCCGCCGCAAGAGTCTTGACGGACTTGCCAGTCCCGACCATCGCCCGACCGAAGATCGTGACGCTGTTCACGATGGCCTTGGCATCTGCAAAGACTGCCTCGCCCGCCGCGGCCGCGGCGGCGTTCTCAATTGCCTTGTTCTCAGACACTTCAATCTCTTTTCTTTGTGTTGGTTGTCGGTATCAGGTGATCCCGACATATCCGATAGATCGTGTCTAGCGTGCAATGTCAACCCTCTATTGTGCGAGGTCTCTACCAGCGGTTATGGGAGCGCTCCCACGATCCCGAAATTCGGGGAGCAAAATCGCGCAATTCTGCACGATCGGCCCGCCAGCGAGCGCTCGCTGGCGACGCCAATCGGCGACCGGGTAGGCCATGCGAATCTTCAGCGCCGCCGCCGGCGGCGCTGGCCGAAGGCCGCCAAATGTATCCCCGCCGGTTCTTGTGCGTTTTCGATGCGTTTTGCCCAAATACGGTGTCATCGGCCTGGATCAGCCCCGATTCGCCCCGATTCGCGCGGATTCGATGGGACTTCCAGCAGCTAACAGGGCCGCGGTTGTCTGGCACCGTGAATTTTGAGCCTTCGCCCAGCTCGGTATCAAGCCGGTTGACACCGGCAGCAAATGTCTAGTGCGGCCTAGACGAGTCCGTCAACCACGCACTAGACAACGGCGATCGGGGGCTCAGCAGCGTGGCCGCTGCCCGGCCGGTGCATCACCACCAGGCCGGAGTCCATGATCGCCATCACGCCACCGTTGCGCAGCCGCTCATTGCCGCCATCGGGCTCCCATTCCTCCAGGCTCTTGCCGCCCAGGCGCAGTGGCAGCGGCCCCGCGGTCTTCTCTAGGTAGGACACTGTGGAGCGGTGCGCGACGATCAGCGGCACGCGGGTGCCCGACAGCAGCGGTTCCAGCGCGAGCTGGCAGCGGTTGGCGTACTGGTTGAGGGTCTCGTCGTCCTCGTTGTAGGCGCGCAGTTCCCAGATCGGCGTGGCCGGTGCGGTGCCCAGCGTGCGCGCGGTGATCGCGGCAGTCTCGCGGGTGCGCGCCAGGTCGCTGGAAACCAGGTAATCCGGGGCCCGGTGTCCCTCCTCGATGGCGTTCTTGAGGTAGTCGGCACCGGACTGCACGCTGGCGCGCCCGGCGTCAGTGAGGCCGATCTGGAGCCATTTCTCCGGGGTGGGACTCAGCGCCGTCTCGCCGTGGCGCATCAGGTACGCGAGTAGCTTCACTCGCCGACGCCGGCCACGCCACCGCCGCCCATCCCCGGCGGTGCTTCGGTGGGCTCGTCGTCTTCGCCGGCGCTCATGACGCGGTCGAATTCAGCGCGAGCGTCGTCGGCCCATTGCGCCCAAGACTTGGGGTGCTCACCGGATGTCATGGCAGCAGAATAGGCCGTGGCGCGCCCGGATTCGGGCAGATCCACCGCTACACTTTCGTGTTGTCCACCTGGAAGCGCGCCGTTAACACCTGGATGCGGAGCACCTGGCTTTCTCGCCGAAATCCACTTCCAGGTGGACCTATCCGAAGATCGGGTTGGGCGGGATGACGATGACCTTCATCGTGTGCATCGGACACACCCCGTCGATGAGCGCCCGACGTGGCCGGGCCTGACCACACTCCGCACAGTTGGCGTAGTCGGCGAACCACGGCTTGCGATGCGGCATCCACCAGTTCATCTGCCGATACTATCGAGGTCATGAGCTGGAACGACATGTGGTGGTGGTGCGAGGCGTGCCAGACCTATCACCCGAGTGGCAACAGTTGTTATGGACCGAGGACATCATGAGCTCAAGCTATGGCGAATATCCGGCGCCGAAAGCTACCGGCACACCGATAGCCGGGATGGGCCGCAGAGACAACAACCCGCAGCAGCCCGAGCAGCCGGATGCGCCACCGGACCTGGGAAGTGGCTACCCGGCGCAGAATCCCGGCACGTATGAGGCCGATCCAGAGGAACCTGAGCCCTAGACGTGGGCGTTGCGCTGGCCTGGTCCCTGATTCTCCTGCCCCTTCCCCTGTTCTTCCTACTCCAGCGCGCCCGGCGCAGCGAATCCGCGTGCGAGCTGGCGCGCCGCGCCGACGAGCAACACGCCGCGCTGGTGCGCGGTGACAGAATTCAGGGCATTCACGGGCTCTACCCACCTAGCATTTAACCCATGCCATCTCACACATACAGCCCCTTCCCCGAGGGCATTCCCAACCCGGCCAACGGCTTCTACGCGCGCACCACGCGGTCCAAGGACAAGGACGAGGACGACGACGAGCGCCAGGGCGTCAAGAACTTCGGCGGCAAGCAGGCCAAGCCGTTCGGCAAGAAGGATGACGACAAGCGTGACGCCGGCGATGACATCGCCGCCGGCGACGCCGCCGGGGGTGACATCGGCGCCGAACCCGCGGTCGGTGGCGAGGGCGAGTGGGCTTAGGAAACCCGCTCGGGTGTAGCAAAATAGACCCATGACGACAGCTACAGAGACGGTCAACGAGGTATCGCCCGTCTGGGGAAACACCCCGCATCCCACCGGCGTGCCGGCCAACCCGATCCCCGAGCCCGAGTTCGACTCCAACAGCCAGGGCGGGACGCCGACTGAGCCCGGCACCGGCGTATGTGCCGACACCTTCCACACTGTCGAGGACCGGCTGGCGGCCGATCCCGGCCTGGGCCCGGTGGCCGCGCGCGAGGGCGCTGCAGCCTACGTCGCCAGCCTGGACACCGCGCCGAGTTCACCGACCTGATCAGACCACGCACCAAACAATCAGCGCCGCGCGGCATAGCGCCGCGATGAGCACGGCGTTGGGCCAGCTCACCGCACCACCTCCACTGTGCTGTCTGCAGGTGCCGAGTAGACGACAGTGGTCTTACCGTCTTTGGACCGGCAGTAAATCGTGACGGTCTTCCCATCTTCGGAATGCACGATGCGCTCCACCGTAAGCAGCATTAGCCCTCCCTCTCCATCCGGTCATCGCTGCCCGCTTCCGGGCAGCTTGGCCAGCGCCAGCCGGTGCACGGCCAGTGCCACCAGGATCTGCGCCAGATCAGCGGGCATGTCACTGATCGAATTCAGCAGCCGGCCTGAGGCGGCGGCGTTGTCGCCGTCGTAGTTTTTCTCCAGCGTCTTAACCCAGTGATCGACCATCGTCGAGAGAATCTGGTTCCACTCGGCGTGAATCTGGTCGGATAGCGCCAGCCGTTCTGCCTCGTTCATCTATCCTCCTAAGTGTTCACCTTGCGCGAGTCCCCACGGTGAGGAGCCGGTAACCAACGCGGTGATTGGCAGGGGCAAACTCCGCTGCTCGCGCGGGTTCAAGCTCTACCCTTAGAGCTATGCCGTGGCACATTGACAAGAAATCCGATCGCTGC